>Ga0209008_1000040_pt1 | contig 69612 bp, 59 predicted proteins | sample JacPin_JW_Ref_O3_FD_187963 | JGI IMG/M metagenome (GOLD analysis project Ga0209008, IMG submission 187963) | Forest soil microbial communities from Algoma, Ontario, Canada - Jack Pine, Ontario site 1_JW_Ref_O3 (SPAdes) (version 2) | ecosystem: Environmental > Terrestrial > Soil > Boreal... | reverse complement strand
CAGGAAAGACTGAGCCAGAAAATCCCGAGGCAGAGGCGAAAGATTCTCCGGCAACAATTTCCGAGGAAGAGACCGCGCCGGTCGCGGTTGCATCCGGTCAGCCTGCGGTTGAGGCGGCAGTGGCGTCGACCGACCAGCCCGTAAGCATCGCGGCGGAGCCGGCGACGGTTGCGCAAACAGAAGAAAATCAGGATTCAATTTCAGAAGTTGGGAGTGAGGAATCCATGGCGAAGGACATTAAATCGAAATCGGGAAAATCAAACTGGCACCAAATCCGTACCGCGCCCGCCGGTGCCGCCGCTGACAGCAACATCGTAGAGGCAGCGAAGCAGGCCGCGGGCGTGCACGAGGAGCCTGCCAAGGCTATGGCGGCCGTCGCGGCGGAAGGGGCATCCAGCGCTGCACCCGACGCCAGCACGATCGCCAGCATCGTGGACAGCGTGATGGCAGATCTCCGCCCGAAGATCGTAGAAGAAATCGCAAAGAAGCTCGCGGGGAAATAGCAAAACTCAAAACATAAACACGGGGCGCCTTCGCTCGCGAACTCAGGGAATCGTGCCCGCGGATTTTGGCAGGGGACCAACCTTCCGCTGGCGAAATCACGAAATTGTGATCCTTCCACGACGCGTGAGTCGCAAGCGAGGTCGAAGTACCCTACGACCGAGCGCCCGCCCAGTTGACGCCTGAACTCCATCGCGCTTACGATATTTGTTTGTACTTAATGCGAGATGGTGGTCTGTAAGCGGGACTTCCGCTTAAGGCTAGCGCACTTCGCATATCAGCAGCGTGGGCAGCAATCATGGATAAGAAGAAACTCGACGCCTTCAGGAAAAGACTGGAAACGCGACGCCAGGAATTGAGCCACATGGTGGTGCGCAACCAAAAGGATGGGCGCACGGCGGACGATGAGGCCACACAGGACGTTGCCGATCGTGCCGCCAGTTCTTACAACAAGGAATTCCTTTTCAGCCAGAGCAATAATGATCGGCAGTTGCTCAACATGGTCGACGGGGCCCTCGCACGCATACGCGAAGGGAGCTTCGGAGAATGCGTCTCCTGCGGCAAGGAAATTAATGCCAAGCGACTCGAAGCTGTGCCTTGGACGCGGCACTGCATCGACTGCCAGGAAAAGGCCGAGAAGGGCCTGCTCGAAGCCGCGCAATAGTCGTAACATCGGGTGGTCTGACGATTGGGTCATCGGGTGTCGACAGTTCAAGGACAGAATCTTCCGCCGAAATTTTCTGCATTCTTCGTAGCAGGAAATTCCTTAAGCAAGCTCCGTTACAAGAATTTTACAAACCACTGACTTGCCACTGACAAGTATCTTCTAAGTCCCCACTAGGATTGCGGTCGCCGCAGAATCGCAATTACGTTTGTTCGAGTCTGCGCGGGCAGGCGTGGCGTTCGTCCAAGCCGCCATCAAGTTTCGCTCCAAGGAGAGTTTGTTTATGCGTCAAGCATTTCGTCACAATCTACTATTCGCCGCGCTGCTGATGGTGGCGTTGTCGCTGGCTTCCAATCTCGCCTTCGCCGAGTGCGGGCTGGCATATAGCGCTACCACGCTGGTGAAAAATACAGGCAAGAAGGGCGATAAGCAGCTCATCAATCCGTGGGGACTGGCCTATGGGCCAAGCGCCCCGTTCTGGCTCAGCGATGAAGGCTCAGGCCTCTCGACGCTCTATACAGGCGCTGGCGTGAAGCAGAGTTTGGTAGTCACGATTCCGACCGCGGCGGGTAGCGGAGTCGGCTCGCCAACCGGCATCGTCTACAACGGTTCGACGGAATTCAAGATTGACAACTGGACGTCGGCTTTTCTTTTCGCGACGCTGGATGGCACGATCAGCGGATGGTCACACTTCGATCCGAACAACGCGCTGATCGGCGTGAATAATTCCGCTTCTGGCGCTATCTACACCGGCCTGGCGATTACCAGTCACTCGTCGGGCAATCTGCTGTACGCCGCGGATTTCTGGAACGACAAAGTTGACGTTTACAATGGCACCTTCCAGTTGGTTAATTCTTTTACCGACACGTCGCTGCCTGCTGGTTACGCTCCTTATGGCATCCAGGACATCGGCGGCCAAGTCTATGTTGCTTTTGCCCGGACCAACGGCAAAACGGGTGGATATATCGACATCTTTGATGAGAACGGATCGTTCGTGAAGACCCTCATCAAGGGCAAACCCCTCGACCTGCCATGGGGCATTGCCATGGCGCCGGCTGACTTTGGTGTCCTCAGCAATACGCTTCTGATCGGCAACAACACCAATGCGGGCACGATCAGCGGATTCAATCCGACGACCGGGGCGTTCGTGGGAACTGTCAAGAATTCGGCGGGCAAGAACATCGTCATCAACCAGCTGTGGGGCATCGAATTCGGTGGCGGATCGTCTTCGAACGGCAACACCAACCAACTTTTCTATACGGCAGGACCGAAGAACAACCTCAACGGAGTTTTCGGCGTGATCAATGTCGATTAAGTCCCCCCGGGGTGACGCCTTCCTCCCCTCCGCGCGGTTTTGCGGAGGGTTTTTTCTGCCTGCGATGTCGCGATTCGACCCCAGCGAGGACGTTTAAAGGCATGATTCTTATGGACTAAGCGAACTTGTCCAGGGAATCGCCGCAAGCAGCAAAATAGCCTATTCGGGCCATGGTTTCCTGCAACTTTCCCGGCCAAACCGACCGCCGGGGTGGTATGATTCTTCAATGCCATGCCGTACCCGTAGGGTTGCGGTGAGCGAAAAATCTCTATTTTGAAGGTGGATTTGTTATGGCTTGGACCAGTCCTGTGTTCGAAGAAGTAGTTCTGTGCTGCGAAATCAACTCCTACGTGAGCGCAAAACTCTAAACTTTGCTCGATGCGCATTCGGATCCTCGGTTCTGCGGCCGGGGGTAGGTTTCCGCAGTGGAATTGCGCTTGCGGAAACTGCGTTGCCGTGCGCGGCCAGGTGCGCGAAGAGGCGGACGCGCACTCGCGAGTTGATGGGCATCAAGCCCGATTCCTATATAAGACCCGCACGCAAGCTCAACTTGCCCTGAGTGCGGACGGTTCTGCATGGTTTCTTGCCGGAGCCTCTCCCGATCTAGCTTTCCAAATCGAAAGCTCGCCTGAACTTCATCCGCGAGCTTTAAGCAATTCTGCGCGCGATTCGCCAATCGCTGGCGTAGTGCTCGCTAGCGCTGATCTCGATCACGTGCTCGGCTTGCTCCTGTTGCGTGAGTTGCAGCCCTTGCGGATCTACGCTGCTCCGTCCATCTTGCAGATTCTGCGAGAAGAGAACAGTATGTTCGGCATACTGAACCGCGTGGAGCCGCAAGCCGTCTGGACGCCGGCGAAGGTGGGCGCGCCTTTCCCCTTGTTGTTGGCCGACGGTCAAGATTCCGGATTGCGCTGCGAGGTCTGTTATCTTTCCGGCCGCTATCCCAAGTATGTTAGGAATGAGCATCTCGTTCGCGAGGAGGCGACAGCGGCGCTGTTCTTCGAATCCGCGTCCGGCAAGCGCGTCGCTTATATTCCTGCCGTCGGCGGTCTCGACGATGCGCTGCTGGCTAAGATTAATCAGGCCGACTTGTTATTGTTTGATGGCACTTTCTGGAGCGACGACGAATTGATACGCGTGCAGGGCAGCGGCGAAACGGCGCACGAGATGGGGCACATCCCGGTGGAAGAAAGTGTGCGGCTGCTAAAGAATAATAAGGCTGAACGCAAGATGTTTATTCACCTGAATAATACGAATCCGATGCTGAATGAGGCGAGTCGCGAGCATCGCACGGTGCGCGAGGCTGGATGGGAAGTGGCGGAGGACAATTGGCAAGTGGAACTATAGTGCCCGAGAACTCTCCCGGAAACGCGCCCGAAAAAGACGCGGTAAATGCGAATGCTCCGAAGCTTTCGTTTGACGAATTGCGCTCGGCGATGCGGCGCGTGGGCGAAGAACGTTATCACCACAGGCATCCTTTTCATCTGCTCATGCACGAGGGGAAACTCAGCCGCGGGCAATTGCAGGCCTGGGCGTTGAATCGTTATTACTATCAGTCGATCATTCCGATCAAAGACGCGATTATTCTGTCGCGGGCGAGTGATCCGGCATTTAGGCGGGTGTGGCGAAAACGCATTGTGGATCATGACGGAGACGATCAGCGCCAGGGCGGCATTTTGCGCTGGATCAAGCTGGCCGAAGCGACCGGGCTTTCCAGCGAACGCGTGACGCGAGTCGAGGGAGTTCTGCCGGCTACGCGTTTTATTGGAAACGAATATCTTAACCTGGTGCGCACGCGGCCGTTTTTGGAGTGCGTCGCCTCGTCGCTGACCGAACTTTTTTCGCGCGATCTGATCACGCTGCGTATGGAGCGGCTGCGCGAGCACTATCCCTGGCTCGCTTCCGGTCTCGATTACTTTGAGGCGCGGCTGACGGAGGCTCCAGAGGACGCTGCCTTCGCATTGCAGTATGTGTTTGACCATGCTGCTACATGCGCCGAACAGGAGCGGGCGATTCAGGCGCTGCGCGACAAGTGCGACATTCTATGGGCGCAGCTCGATGCGCTCTATTTAGCGTACGTTGAGCCGGGATGGCCGCCGCCAGGGGCTTTTCAGATCGACGCGGAGACCAAGCGTGGCTGAGCTCACCGATGCGAGCATTCCGAAGTTTGCGGCGGGATGCCGTTGGGGTGGAACCACGGAAGCGCCGGTTGTGCTTTTTCCGGAGGGCGCGATCCGCGTCGAGGGGACGGGGCGCATCATCCTCGAACTGTGCGACGGGCACTTCACGCTGGCGGAAATTGTGCAGAAGTTGGAAGAGCAGTTCATGCTGGCAACGCAGGGCAAGATTCGCGCCGATGTGCTGACATTTCTCGAGCAACTGCATGCCAAGCGCATTATCGACTATTAAAGTGAATTACAAGGCTCAACCAAGAATAGCGCCGTCATCCTTCGCTTCGCTCAGGATGACAGGTTGGTAAGTTGATCCCCAATGCCGAATCCGCTGGCCCTGATTGCCGAGATAACGCACCGCTGCCCACTGCACTGCGTCTACTGCTCCAATCCACTGCAGTTGACTTCGCGCAAGGAAGAGCTTGAAACCGCCGAATGGCTCCGCATTTTCAGCGAGGCGGCCGCGTTAGGCGTTCTGCATCTTCACCTCACGGGCGGCGAGCCGCTGGCGCGGCCCGATCTCGCCGAACTGATCACCGGTGCCCGGCAGTCGCGTCTTTATACGAATTTGATTACTTCTGGGATCGGGCTCTCGCGCGAGCGTCTCGCGCAGTTAGTGGAAGTGGGCCTCGATCACATCCAACTCAGTTTTCAAGATTCGACCGAAGGGCACGCGAACTGGATCGCGGGCGCGCGCGCGCATGCGCACAAGGTTGAATTGGCCGGATGGATTCGCGAGCATCAGTCGGACAAGCATCGCATCGCTTTCACCACGAATCTCGTCGTTCATCGCCAGAATATCGATCATCTCGAAGCGATGATTGCTGCGCTCGAAGGGCTGCGTCCCGATCGCATGGAGATCGCGCACGCGCAGTATTACGGATGGGCGCTGCAGAACAGATCGGCGCTGCTTCCGACGCGCGCGCAACTGGATCGCGCTGTCGCTGTGGTTCAAGCAGCTGAGGAGCGACTGCGCGGCCAGGTTCGAATCGATATGGTTGTCCCCGACTATCACGCGCGCTTTCCGAAAGCCTGCATGGGCGGATGGGGGCGGCAGTTGATGCTGATCGACCCGGCTGGTCGGGTGCTGCCTTGCCATGCGGCGGGAGTGATTCCTGGCATGCGTTTTAACAACGTGCGCGAGCATGGGCTCGATTGGATATGGCAGAGCTCCGAAGCATTTCAGAAATTTCGCGGGGAAGAGTGGATGCCAGAGCCCTGCCGCTCCTGCGACCGCCGCAAAGAAGATTTTGGCGGATGCAGATGTCAGGCGTTTCTGCTGACAGGCGATGCCAGCGCGACCGATCCGGTGTGCGAGCTCGCGCCGTTGCATCATCTGGTTGAAGATGCGGTGCGGGAAGACGCGGTGATCGGGACGTCTCCTGAAGTTTCCGGCGCGCCCTTCCACGTTTTGCAGGAGAAGATGGCCGGGTTTTGGGATTATCGGACAGATCCGAAGTGATCGCGGCTATCTCGATCTTTCAACCATTACAGACGGATTGATCCCGCGAGCACGCGAGCTGTAAGCAAACGCCTCAAGTCGCAAACGGAAGTCTGATCTCTTTGACGCTCAAGAAATCCCCCTGTTAAACTAGTTGTTTGTCATCCCACCGTTGATCAAAGAAGGAAATCCGTGCGCGCAGAAACCCGGCGACAACTGAAAGAAGACCGCTTCAGCAAAGTCACATTCGAGGCTGCGGGGAGCGCCGCTCACTGGAGCGTCGAGCACCAGGCGAAACTCATTACCGCGGTCATTGCGGTTGTGGTCATCGCCGCGATTGCGTTTGGCGGGTGGTACTACGTCAACCAGCAGGATGAAAAGGCTAGCGCCGAGCTTTCGACAGCGGTGCGAACGTTTGATACGCCGGTACGTCCGGCGGGAGTGCCCGCGCAGCCGGGGTATGGCAGCTTCGCTTCGTCGGACGAGCGAGCCACTGCGGCGCGCAAGCAGTTCCAGGCGATTGTCGATAATTATCCGCACACGCATACGGCCGACATGGCGCGCTATTTTGTCGGCTTGGCCTCGGCGCAGCTCAACGACAACGCGGCGGCCGAGCGAAATCTACAGGAAGCGGCTGGCTCTTCTAACCCTGATCTGGCGGCGCTCGGCAAGTTCGCATTGGCTTCGGTTTATCGTGCCGAGAAAAAAGATAGGCAAGCGCTCGATCTCTATAAGCAGTTGATCGATAAGCCCACGATTGTGGTCAGCAAGGCGACGGCGCAGCTTGAGCTCGCCGGTTTTTACGAGTCGCGGCAAAAGCCGGATGAAGCCAAGAAGATTTACGATCAGGTGGCGAAAGATAATCCGGCGAGCGAAGCGGCATCGATCGCGCAGCGACGCGCGGCGGCACTGAAACAGTAACCCCTAAATCGTAATTCTCATAGGGTTGTTGTGGTGGCGATGCGACGCAGGCAGGCGATCAGACGCTCGCAATCTTCGCTCGTGTTGTAGACATGCGGCGTCACTCGGATCGAACTTCCACGGACACTGACGAATACTTTTTCCGTGGCGAGAATCTCCGGCAATTCTCTTGGAAACGCGTTCTTTCTCCGTAAAGCTAAATAGTGCGGAGCGCGAAAGGGTTCGGATGGCGCGTGAAATCCCACATCCGCCGCGGCTTTGGCGAGTTGATTATTGAGCGCGCCGGATGTCTCGGAAACCTGCTCCACTTTCCATTCCAGCAACTGCTTCATGGCACGCACAGCGGCGGGCAGGAGCGCGAAGTTCGAACGCTCGCCCATATCGAAGCGCCTCGCACCCGCGTCGTAGTCTTCCACGTACAAGATGAGGCTCGAAAAATCGCGAGCGTTGGCGCGCTGAATCCAGTTTTCCTCGAGCGGCATTCCGTTCTGCCATTTCTTAGCGACGTAGAGAAGCCCGACGGAGTAAGGACCGAGCAGCCATTTGTAGCTGGCGGCCGCGGCAAAATCTGGCTGCACATCTTCCACGCTAAAGGGCAGGGCGCCTAGCGACTGGGTAAGATCGAGCGCGAGCGCCGCTCCGATCTTGCGGCACGCTGCGCCAATGCGAATCAGATCGAGTCTTCCGCCGCTCGTCCACTGCACGTTTGGCAGAGCCGCGATGGCCACATCATCGGTAAGAGAATCGAGAACAGCGGTGGTCCAGTCATGATCTTCGGGCCACGCGACAACTTTCAGGCGAGCACCGGTCGCTTCAGCGCGGCGCTGCCAGGGATAGTAGTTCGACGGAAACTGCTCGGCTAGAACGAGAATGCTCTGGTTTTTTTCGATCGGCAAATTGCGTGCGGCGGCGGCGATGCCATAACTGGCCGAGGGAACGATGGCGATGTCGTCGGGCGACGCATCGATCAGTTGGGAGGCCGTGACTCGGAATTCCTCGGGGCCAGTAAAAAATTTGTCGGGTGTGATTTCCCAGGGGTGCGCCTTGCGGGTGAGGCCGCCGATTCCTGCCTCCTGCGCGGATTTCATCAGGGGAGACATGTAGGCGCAGTTGAGATAGGCGACATCGTCGGGAATATCGAAGAGATGGCGCTGGCAGGGAAGCATGGGCTAGTCTTATTTGTGGTCGGTATTTATGGTCATAAGTGTATCAACGCCGAAGGAGTTGCCGCGATGGATCGAGGGAAGCGAGAACGCGTAAGAATGAATGGAGTGAAATTGTGGCGAGCGCCTTTGCTGTCGGCGATTTCGTGGGGCTTCCGCGATAGCGCAAACTGGTCACGCTGGCGGGAGTGGGTCCGCGTATCGCTCTCCGCTGGCGTTCGCTCGCGCTGAAAAATTGAAGCGCGGCGTCGCGTGGATTCACGATGTGCGGACAGCACTCGATCGCAACGCGATTGGCCGGACGATGTGGGACTACACGGGATCGTTCGGCGTAGTTACGAAGAAAGATGGGAAGATGGTCGGGGATGACGGCGGGTTGCGGGCGCTGGGGTTTGAGGTGGGTTGAGGTAACGTTGCTTGCGTACCCATTGGCCGCAAATGGCGGACGGTCTCCCCAGCCGCAAGCCGGCGGTTATCCTTAACTTATTTCAACTCTGGCCGCCCTCGGGTTCGAGCTCGTGACGAAGTTGTCGGCCTAGATTGTTCGCTACGGAGTTCAAGTCCCGGGCGAGTGCGAGCCGCCACTTTTCCGTGGATTGTCGGGCGAGTTCTTCGAATTGTTGCGCGATCGACTGCAGCACTTCCTCGCCTTGAGCACTCAGAGAACCACCAAATGACTCTTCGATGCGGTGCTGGATGGTTCTCATGTGGCCGCATATTTCGTTCAGTCTGGTTTCCACCTCGGTCGAACCGCGCGCCTGCAGGACTTTATGGTTTACCGCGACCGCGTTCTCGAGTTGGGTTCGCGCCTCAGAAACAATTTCGCCGGCGACGCGCTCAAGGTGCGCATCAAGGTCGGTCTCAAGACGGCGCACGGACGCGTTCAACGCTGTGACCCTTCGGCCCAAGTCCGACACTTCCGCCTGAAGCCGGGACGCTCTCGTCGCGGCATCGGTCTGGATTTTTTCAAGATCCCGGCGGTGCGCTTGATGTGAATCCGCAAGTTGTTTCTGCAAAGAACTCAGCAACTTTTCGCCTTGCGCGTTGATGTGGCCTCCCGTTTCCAATGCTTGCCGCTGCAATTTCTCGGTTCCCGCGCGAACATGTTGCTGCACCGCAGTAGTAAGTTCCTTTGATAAGGCCTGCGCTCGCTGATCGACGGTGTGCAGTTCACCGGCAAGACGATGCCTAAACTCGGTCAGCGCGGCACTAGTTTTTTGCTCGATGGCCGTCATCGCCGATCCGAAAATCTCCGCCGACTGCTCTCGCGTCTGCCGGAGCACGCGCACGCCCACGTCCTGCCGCAAGCGCTCCCACAGCTTCTCCTCTAATTCAGGGGGAATATACCCGAGCGACACCTCAAAGCGATTGCGCCTGGCATTGGCAGCCAACTTCTCACGCAGTTCCCTGACTTCCGCCTGCAGAGGCTGAGCGAATTTTGCAAGTATGCCCCGCAGACGGTCTTCCGAAAGTTGTTCCTCGATCTTGGCAAGAACTTCTCGCGAGGCCCGCGAAGGAATCTGCGGCTGGTCCGTGACGGCGAGAGTCACCGAGGATTTTTGTTGAGGTTGTTGCGCTACGGGCGCACGCATCTCGATGACCCGCCAATCGTCAGGACACGATTCCAACCCCCAGAAATTTTCTGGCCGGTCGAGCTGCGCGCCCAATCGGAAGCCTTGTCCTTCGGGAGCCATCGGCTGACAGAAAACCACGTATGCCGTGGCCTGCCGGCCTCCGCGGCTGTGCAGGCGCAGGGCGATTCCGGCGTCCAACTTCAGGGGGAAGCGCAGCGCACAACCATGTGCGTTGACCACCAGCGTCTCGCCAACCTCGGAAAATTGTGCGTTCGGCTCCAGGTTGGTGACACGTATCGGTACTTTGATCGGCACCCTCGAACTGCGCCGCAGTGTGTTAACGGTGGAAGCAGGCATAGTGATCCTCTGTTGATCAAGAGATTGCATAGCCGACAGCCGGTTGCGCCTCTGCATTAAAGTACAGCGAAGCGATTGCCGATGCCTCTCTCGGGAGTTCGCCGCCAAAATGTTCCACGGTACACGCCGCAGACTGCCCGTTTGTCGGAATCGAGGTGTACTGATGACGGAACACTCACGATACAACCGGACGATGTAGTCGGAATTCGTGGTCAGATTTATCCCAAACTGCTCGATCACTCCATTCTCGCGCGCGAGCAGTCGATCCGCGGCCATCTCCCTTCGGCGATGCGGTAGAATCACCTTTCTGTTGAGCGATGCCGCAGTGAGACGAGGTGCGATGACCGCCAGGATTTTGGATGGAACAAAAATAGCCGCGGAGATCCGCGTCGAAGTGGCTAGTGATGTCAAGAGGCTTGCATCGATGGGAGTGCGCCCCGGGCTGGCCGTGGTGCTGGTTGGGCATGATCCGGCGTCGGAGGTGTATGTTCGCGGCAAGGTGAAGAGCTCGGAGGAAGTCGGCCTATATAGCGAACAACACACGCCTGCTGAAAGTGCGACTACTGACGAGTTGCTGGCGCTGATCGCGGACCTCAACCGGCGCGACGAAATCGACGGCATTCTGGTGCAATTACCGTTACCGGCGCACCTCGATGCGAAGAAAATTCTGCTGGCGGTTGATCCCGCGAAAGATGTCGATGGATTTCATCCCATGAATGTAGGCTACCTTTCGACGCAACGGCCTGGTTTGGTGCCGTGCACTCCGGCGGGAGTGATGGAGATTCTTAAGCGCAGCGACATTGCGGTCGCGGGACAGGAGGCGGTGGTGGTGGGGCGCAGCGACATCGTGGGAAAACCAGTAGCGATGCTGCTGCTCAATCAAAATGCCACGGTCACTGTTTGTCATTCGAAGACGCGCGACCTGTCGGGAGTTTGCCGGGGTGCTGACATTTTGGTGGCGGCGATTGGCCGCGCTGGTATGGTGACGCGCGACTATGTGAAGGCGGGCGCGACGGTGATCGATGTGGGCATTAACCGAGTGACGGAACGAGCGGAATTCGATCGCTTATTTGGCGGAAATAAGAAGCGAGAAGAATCGTTTGCGGCGAAGGGATCTACTCTGGTCGGCGATGTCCATCCCGAGGTTGCCGAGGTTGCGGGCGCGATTACGCCGGTGCCGGGCGGGATAGGGCCGCTGACCATCGCTATGCTGATGGCGAATACGGTGAAGGCCGCCAAGATGCGGCGTGGGATTTCGTGAGCACTCATTGTTGAAAATCGGACTCACTGGCGGAATCGCTAGCGGGAAATCCGCCGTGGGAGAGATGTTTGTCAAACGCGGTGCGCGGCTGGTCCACTCAGATGAGGTGGCGCACGAGCTCATGGAGCCGGGACAGCCGGTTTATGACGAGGTCGTCCGGCGATTTGGTCGGGGAATTCTGGCGTCTGACGGGGCGATCAATCGATCGCAGCTGGCCGAGGCAGCGTTCGGCAACCCGGGTGGCGCGCCTCCGCGCGTCAACGAACTCAATGCGATTGTCCATCCCGCGGTCATCGCGTATGAGAACGAGTGGATGCAAGAACTTGGACGGCGCGAGCCTAACGCGATTGCGGTGGTCGAAGCGGCGCTGATTCTGGAGGCGGGAGCCGCGGGCCGCTTTGATCGCCTGGTGGTCGTGACCTGTCATCCTGAGCAGCGCATCGCGCGTTTTGCCCGCCGCATGGGAATTTCAGAAGATGCGGCGCGAGCCGAAGTAACTCGGCGAATGGCAGCTCAGATTCCGGACGAAGAAAAAGTCAAGGCTGCCGATTTTGTGATCGACAACTCGGGATCGCTGGAGGCAACCGAGCAGCAGATGGAGCGCGTGTTCGCGCACCTACGCTCGCAGATGTGACCAGAGATTTACTCCGCAGCGATTGGCTAGGGCGCTTTGCGGCTGGGCATGAAAATCCACTGCAGGAGCGAACTCACAATGCTCAACAAGATAGCTCCGATAAAGGCCGCGACGAAGTTTCGTACGTAGAAGCCTTGCACGAATGCCGCCGCTAGTTCGAGCATGAGCGCGTTGATCACGAACCAGAAGAGACCGAGGGTCAGGAGCGTGAGCGGAAAGGTGAGGACTTTCAGCAGCAATCCAAGCGTGGCGTTAATCAGGCCTATGACGAGGGCAGCAATCAGGGCTGCGGTGGGACCGCTTACGCTGATGCCGGGCACTACGTGAGCGACGATCCAGACGGCGACAGCGGTTAGAATCCAATGGAGCAGAAGACGCACGGGTCAGCCTCCGCGAAACGGGAATGGGACACTATACAACAGGGGGCGAGGAGCGTGGGTTCGGCGACGATTTTCCGAGAGATGGTTTTTGAAAAGAGTTCAGCAATAGCCGCAGGAAACAATCTGGAAACAATCCCTGGAAAAGTATGACGCAGAAAACCAACGCGGCACGGCTGCTCGACGAGATGGGAATCCGATACGAACTGCGCGAGTATGAGGTCGATCCGAACGATCTGGCTGCGGAAACGGTTGCGGCCAAGATCGGATTGCCGCCGCAGCAGGTTTTCAAGACGCTGGCGGCTAGGGGAGATCGCAATGGCGTTGTCATGGCGGTGGTTCCGGGAGACCAGGAATTGAATTTGAAGGCTCTGGCAAGCGCGGCGGGAGAGCGCAAAATCCAACTGGTTGCGGTGAAAGAACTGCAAGCGATCACCGGATATATTCGCGGTGGCGTGACCGCGCTGGGCGGGAAGCGCGACTTTCCGGTGTATGTGGATGAGACGCTCGAACTGTTCGACGTCATTTCCATATCGGCTGGGACGCGGGGACTGCAGATTTTGATGGCTCCGTCGGATTACTTGCGCGCGACGAAGGGGACGATTGCGGCGATTGCGCAGCCGAAGGCCGGATGGCAAGGCCGAGAGTAAAATATTTTCGGACTATCTGAAAACAGTGGAGCGATCGACGGGCGGCCCCTGAAGGGGCGTCTGATTGTAAGGGCTTACGGTATCGCTAACGCGATAGCCTGATGCGAAACCCGATCTTTTCGCATCCGATCTTTTCTCAGCAACCATGGAATCTAAATTCGAGGTGTTATGCCTACTGCTACGCGCACTAATCCGCTCTCTTTTCTGACCGATCAACTCGACGAACTCAGGGCCAAGGGCACGCATTTCAAGCTGCGCGTGCTTGATGATGAGCAGGCTCCGCTTTGTACATTCGACGGGAAGCGGGTCATTAATCTCGCTTCCAATAATTATCTGGGGTTCACGACTCATCCCAAACTGCGCGAGGCGGCGCTTGAGGCTACCCGCAAGTATGGCGTGGGATCAGGCGCGGTGCGGACGATTGCGGGCACCATGAAGATTCATATGGATCTGGAGGAGAAGATCGCGCGCTTTAAGAACGTCGAGGCTTGCGTGGTTTTCCAGTCGGGATTTACGGCGAACGCGGGAACGGTTTCGTCGTTTCTCGGGAAGGATGATTTCATTATTTCCGACGAACTGAATCACGCGTCGATCATCGATGGCTGCCGGTTATCGCGCGCGAAGATTCTCGTCTTCCGCCACAAAGACGTTGCCCACGCCGAGGAACAACTGGCCAGCGTCAAGAATGAGCCGGGAAAGAAACTGCTGATTACGGACGGTGTGTTCTCGATGGATGGCGACATTGGGCCGCTGCCGGGGCTGTGCGAGGCGGCCGAGAAATACGGCGCGATCATGATGGTCGACGATGCGCACTCCTCCGGCGTGCTCGGACGGCAGGGACGCGGAACGGTCGATCATTTTTCGATGCACGGGCGGGTCGACATTCAGGTGGGAACTTTGTCGAAGGCGATTGGCGCGCTCGGCGGATATGTTTGCGGCACGCGCGATTTGATTGATTTTCTTTATCATCGCGCTCGGCCATTTTTATTTTCCACGTCGCATCCGCCGTCGGTCGCGGCGACCTGCATCGCGGCTTTCGAGGTTCTTGAAACCGAGCCGCAGTGGATGGAGCAGCTTTGGGCGAATACTCGCTTCTGGAAGAAAGAACTGGGTTTGCTTGGGTTTAATATCGGCGGCCAGACCACGCCCGCGAGCGAAACTCCGATTACGCCGATCATCATTGGCGACGGAAGACTGACCATGGATTTCTCGCGTGAGCTATTTAAAGAAGGCGTGCTGGGGACGGGGATTGCGTTTCCTACTGTTCCCGAAGGAAAGGCCCGGGTGCGGACGATCATGACGGCGACGCACACTAAGGATGAATTGCAGCAGGCGCTGGGAGTGCTGGGGCGGGTGGGGAAGGGGATGGGAATTCTCGGAAGCTGAGGCCACATTGGTGAGAGTAAGCGGTCGAAGACAGCAATTATTGCCTCCACGAGTTACTCTCGGAGAAAAATAACACTTGCGAGACTTCGAGCAAACCGGTGTATGATCCGTGCGCTCGCCAGCTGCACAGTTTTTGGGGCAATCCTCACCTCGTCAACCCGGGAGGGTTTTTACCATGGATCACGTCGCTCGTCTGCACTTGGTTGGAAGCGTTACTTACTATCGCGGTTGGATTGCTCTGCTCTGCGGTGGATTAGTCCACGTCAACATCGCAAGAGGGCATTTCACGTCGATGAGCCTCTCGCAGCGAAATCTTTTTGAACTCGCCGTTGTATGTTTCGTGATTTCCATGGCCTCGGAAATTCGGGCGCGCGATGCGGTGGGCAAGGAGATATCTGGCGGCTTGCGGAAGGCTGCCTAGGAACGCCAAGCCGGCAATCCCAGCGCGAGCAGACCTGTTGCGTCAAAGTGTCTGCGATGTGGGCAAAGAGCGCCATCCCCGTCCGTTATCGCGCAGCGGGCGCATCTTCTACGATCGCCTGCACCAACTCATCAATCGCGTCTGTAACTCTCTTGGTTGGAAGATTGAAATTATTAGACAAGATCGAGAAAACCACTGCTTGCCCGGCGTCGGTGGTCGCGTACCCGGAGAGCGCCTTGACTCCGCCCAGGGAGCCGGTTTTGGCCAGGATGCGATTTTGCAGATGGGAAGAAGTCAGGCGATCGGTGAGCGAGCCGTCTACGCCGCCGACGGGGAAGGTCGACTTATACGCGGCTCCCCAAGGCTGCGTCGCGCTATAAGTCAATAACTGCACGATGGCGTGAGGAGTTACCAAGTTCTGACGCGAAAGTCCGGAGCCATCGTAAAAAAGGTATTGGTCGTTCGAAATTCCTGCCTGGGTCAGAAATCCTCGCACCACTTCTAGTCCCCCTTCGATCGTTCCAGCGTTGCCACGCTCGCGCCCGAGAAGGCGCAGAAGAATTTCGGCATGCAAATTTTGACTGACCTTGTTGATTACGCGAACATCCTGCAGCAGCGGCTTCGATTCGTAACTCGCCAGGACCAGAGGTTGATCGGTCTTGAGCGGGCGCAATCGGTCGTCGTTGTCTTTGTCGCTTGTCCTGCCTCCACGCGCCGGCGCGATCGTGGTCACACTGAAGGTAGAAAGCGTCGCCAGTTCGGTGTGATGGGTGCGCTGATGGCCATAAATCACGATGCCGCGTTTTTCTAGTAGCTGCCGAAAGAGACCGGCTGCGAACTCCGCCGGATCTTCTATAGCCAGAGCCTCGTTGACGCCCGCGTCGTCGAGGGGCATATTGCCCCAGAGCGTCACCAGCATCGAGCCGGGCTCGCGATTGACGAAGAACTTGCGCCCCGTGCCTGCGGGCGTCGTGATGATGCGATTGTCAATGCGGTAGTAATCGGCGAACGGTTTGATGCTGACGAAAGCCTTTTCGCCGGGGCGGTCGGCGGGCAGTATGTTGACGAAGACGACGTTGTCGTTGACGGTTAGCGCGGAGACGGGAGCTCCGTCGGCCCAGACCAAGTCGTCCTGGCTCCAACCTTCGCCGTAGCGTTCGAAGGCGAAGTAGGAGTCGTCGGCTACGATGTCGCCGTCGATGAACTTGACGCCTTTCTGCACGAGCGCGTCGGCGAGCGCTTCGAGAGCCTGAATAGGATCGTCGTTGCGCTGCGTTTTTAGATCGTAAGGGAGTTCGCGTCCGCTGAGATTGGGATCGCCGTGGCCGACGAGGACCAGGTCTCCGTTGAGGCGGCCGTAGCGGTCGAGCGTGCCGGTGGTTTCGACGGTGGTGCGGAACTTGTAATCCGGGCCAATCAAGGCCAATGCTGCGGCGGTGGTGAAAAGCTTGGTGTTCGACGCGGGAGTGAAGAGCTTCTCGGAGTTTTGCGAGTAGAGCAATTTGCCGGTTGAGGCGGAGACGACTTCGATTCCCCAGAAGCCGCGGGCTAGATCGGGGGCGCTGAGGACGGCGGCAATGCGATCCTGCAGCGGTGGGGCAGGAGCAGCCAACAGCGGTGCGGCACACAGGATTGCAATGGAGGTAAGAGCCGCAAGAGAACGCCGGCGAAACATGGATTGGATTGTAACACCCACAGAAAGGGCTCTTGTCCGATGGGATCGAACTTAGGCTTTGAAAGTAGCTGGGCGGAAATACTCAGCTAGTCGTAGTAACTCTTCGATGTTAACTCCGCAGTCCAAACTGCTCGATCAAACACGCTCCAGTTGGTGAACGGTGCGTTCGTTCTCTAGGTTGCCTGTGTTGAGCGTGGTGGCAGGCTCGAACAGGATGACCCAGCATTCCTCGGTGGCCACGGGCCGATGCTCGACGCCGCGCGGCACGACGATGAATTCACCCTCTTCGATCCATTGGTCAGGATGATTGTGATGGTCGCGGAACTCCATGCGGAAGCGGCCTTTGACGACGAGAAACATTTCGTCTTCGCGGTCATGATGATGGAAGACGAACTCGCTGTCGAACTTTACGAACTTTACTTGTTGACCATTGAGTTCGGCGGCGACGCGCGGCTGGTAGTAGTCGGCGATTTTAGAGAATTTTTCGGCGATGTTGATTTTGGGCATGGAATCCTTGGTGATCGCAGTTGCTGCTTCTTGTATGGATGAGGCGGGACAGGTGGTGGTCGCGGAAATTTGGATGGTCACGGTGCCGAGCCGGGTTCCGCTCGCTAGGGCGAAACAGCCGCCAGCTTTTGACTGGCGGCTGCTAAAACTACTCGCCGCCAGTTGTCTGATGTCCAGGACGCAGCATGACTCGCACACCGCGCTGGCCGTTCAGTTGGGTGGTTGTGTTCCAGTCGACTTCGTCGGTGCTGATTACGCCGGTGCCGCCGCTGGCCAGTTCATAGCTGATGCGGCCATCCTGATAGGTGTAGTTGCCGACCGACAGAACCATGCCAGTTTTCAGCACAAAGACGGGCACGCCTGGGGAGGTGGCTGCGGCTCCGCCGCCGACCGTATCTTTAGAGATATAGCTGGCGTAGGTGACCTGCGGAATCTCTTCCAGCCGCGGTTCGCTCGAGGTGACAGCTACGGTGCGCACAGACAATTGCGGATACGAATTATCCGGCTGCCGGGTGCTGGTGCCCTGGTAGGAGCCTTGATAGAAGGAGTCATTCTCGATGCGCGGGCGCCCGAAGAAATGCCAGTCGGGGCCGTTGCTCTGCGCGACTTGTGGAATCTGCACGTCATCCATGAGGCGCAGAGTGAGCATGCTCTCGCCCTTCAGCGTTGGGCGCGGGCCGCGGGCGGGAAGCATGATGACCTTCCAGGGCCAGAGCGGAGGAATCATCCATTCGACAACGTCGCGCGTGGCGTGGCCTTTGCCGCGGATGTCGCCATCTTTATCGACTTTATAGCCGCGGGTGGCGATCACTTTGGCATCGAGCGGCATATCGCCTTGGGGCAGGCCGATTCGATCGAACTGGAGCTTTAGGTAGCCTTTGCCCCAGAAATGTCCGGGATCTTTGGCTGCTTCGAGATGGCCGACTAGGTAACTGCCGCGGGGAAAGGTTTGCTGGCCGAACTCGGTGACCGCGTGCAAGCGGCAAAGCACGGGGTCTCCGATGGCAACGGTGGCCGAGGAGAGGTTGGGTTCATCCATAGTGCATTTCAAAAGGGTACCGGCGGGCAGAACCATCTCACGCGCACTGGCACTCAGGGATAAAGCAAGAAGGGATGCTGCAAGGACTGCATAACCGCTGGACTTCATGACTACACCTCGGTCTCACGCCCCGGAATTTTTGCCACATTCCTAACTACTGTAGTGAGCCCGCCCCGATTGCTAAGGAGTTTTACACAAGTTGACACGGGCGTCAATGAATGTAGAAGAGAAAGATGAATCTTCGCGGCTGCAGATAATGTTCGCGCGTTCTGTGCAATAGTTTCGCTGCCCCCCCCAAAAAATTCCTACAAAGTATTCAAAAATAAGGAGTTAACTGTAAAGTATTCCAAGATAAGGAGCTACGGGAGTTCGCTGGAAGTGGGGTTCTTACCGGAGATTGCCCAATTCCGGGATCATTTTTGCATGTGGTGAAGTGGAAGTATGTGATGGGGCGCACAGCCGACTGTGATGAAAAAAGATGTCGAGGAAAAGGGGATGAACTGAGTCAGGCGAAGAGAAGCGGCTGCTCGGGCGATTAGCGGTCCGGACGTCGATAGTTTGAAGGTCCCACACATTCGCAAGAGACGCGATGTGTGGGGCACCCGTCGTAAGCGGTACCGGTCATAATGCGCACCGGGCGGAATTTCCAAACCTAGTTAGGCAGGTTTAACTCGGCGCCCGGTAACGTGAAGCCTGATCCAATTCCAGGCGCGCGAGAGATCGGCTGGGTCGATAAACAGAATGTATGCGGAGAGAACATCCCATTGAAAGAGGGCGATGTTGAGGGAGTATTCCAGCCAGAGATGAAAGAGCAGTCCGATTGCGAGCAGGCTGTAGCGGAGGTCTTTCACCCAGATCAGAACGCCCAAACAAAGTTCGAGGGCGATGGCCGACCAACCTCCCCACTTGAGCATCGTCGGGCCGAGAAGCCAAGCAGGCACAGGGAAGCGCCGCAGGGAATCGAGATGATAGACGTAGTACAGGGCAGTTCCGTTCAGCCATGCCGGACTCTTTACCTTGTGGCAAAATGCAGCGAAATAAAGGAGAGACAACTGAATCTGAATCATGCGCTGCGCCCAGGGCCTTTGAGGTTCGATAGGCGCATGTTGAGCGGCCCCGCTTTTCGTTTTTCCGCGCCAGATCCGCAGCAGTCGGTCGAAAGACAGTGCGGCGCCGGCGGCAGAGAACATCAGGAAGAATCCGGCAAGGCGGAGGAACGTGTCGCCGCCATGGGTGATGTAGAGGTTCCTCTGATGAATTGAGGTTAGGCATAGAAATACGATCACGCTGTTCAAGCGCGTGAACAGGCCGACGGTGAGCATTATCGCCGCGCCCAGGAAGACCCAGAAGAATGCGTTAACCCAGGCGTCGGTTGGCGGAATGATGGTGAAGAGATTGATGCGCGTGCCGGGCTCGACGGTTTGCATGGTTTGCAAGCTGATCCAGGAGTGGGGCCCGAACCAGGCCAACCAATCCGGGCGCAGTAAGACGAGAGTCGCGATTACTAATAGGCCGTAAACGATGCGAAACAGCGCAATCGGCACGGGAGATTGCTTCGCGAAAAAAAAATTATTCCACGCTTCCACAAAGGATCGCTGCGTCCAGCTCATTGCAAATCCTCGGGCCTGACGCCGTAGCCCAGAAGGACATGACGATCCCAGGGCTCGGACTGATAGGAGCCGTCGGGGCGCGGAATCATGGCCGAATACCATCGAATCAGGATGATGGTCTTCGCTGGATTTGAAGGCGTGCTGTTCCGACGCGCAATGTGGCGAGCGACATCCGGCCATAACGCGTCGTTGTCATCGATCTGGATGACTTCCGAGAATTTACGATAGCGTTCTTTGAAGTAACGGTCAGTCAGACCGAGCTGCTCCATTCTGGGAAATGACCAGGTAGTTCTTGAGCCATCTCTATAGATGACGGTTGCTTCGACGTAGCTGTTCGATGGCCATGGAGTGGGAGCGAACATATCCCAGGCTTGGAACAGTCCAGCCCATAAGAAATAAGGGCGCACCAGATTTCTGCATTGGGGGAATGGCGGGAGGTTGAGTGGCACGCACCAGCAGGTTATGGCGACGATGTGAAAGGCGAGGAACAGGTTGATGGCGATGATCTGGGCCCTCGGCATCCATCTTGGCCAGCTTTGCTTTTGGTGGGTGACTTTCATTTACACGAAGATTGTAGTTGTTCTTTTCGTATGAGCAGCTGAAAACTGCGCGGGCAAAACAAAAGCCGCCAGTTTTCACCGACGGCTGATGCTGATGCAGATGGTTGAATGCTGACGGCTGATTTAACTTTCGTACAGTAGTACGCCTTCGGTTTTCTCGGCGTCTACTGGGCGGTAGTACAGCTTGTTTGACTCGAGGAAGACCTCGATGAAGGCTGGCCTGGTCGTGATCGTGCCCTGGATCAGCGCTTCTGACAGTGGGTCTTCTATGTATTTCTGCAAGGCGCGGCGCAGTGGACGGGCTCCGTAGCTGCGGTCGGTCAGGGTCTGATTCAGAATCCACTTCTTGGCTTCGTCGGCCACGGTTACGGTGATCGAACGCTGGGCCAGGTTCTGGTTCAGTTGGCTGACCATCAGTTCAAGAATCTGGATGAGGTCGGCTTCGCTGAGCGCCATGAAGAGGATGATTTCATCCACGCGGTTCAGGAATTCAGGGTTGAAGGTGCGCTTGACCTCGCTCTTGACGAGATCCTCGACTTTCTCCGAGACCATCTCGTCTTTCGACGATTGAAAGCCGAGGCCTTCGCGCTTCATGAGGTGCCGCGCGCCGATGTTCGACGTCATGATGATGATGGTGTTCTTGAAGTCGACGGTGTTGCCGAGGCCGTCGGTCAACTGGCCGTCTTCAAAAACCTGCAAGAGGATGTTGAAGACATCCGGGTGCGCCTTTTCGATTTCGTCGAGCAGGACGACAGAGTAAGGAGCGCGCTTGACGCGTTCGGTCAGCTGTCCGCCCTCTTCGTAGCCTACGTATCCTGGAGGCGAGCCGATGAGCTTGGAGACGCTGTGCTTCTCCATGAACTCGGACATATCGAAACGGACCAGCGCTTTGTCGCTGCCGAACATGAAGTGGGCCAGGGTGCGGGCTACTTCCGTCTTGCCGACACCGGTTGGTCCTAAGAACAGGAACGAACCAATAGGGCGATTCGGACTTTTGAGTCCCGCGCGCGAACGCCTGATAGCGCGCGCCAACGCGCTGATGGCACGTTCTTGCGAGATGATGCGCCGGTGCAACTCTTCTTCGATGCGCAGGAGCTTTTGCGTCTCTTCTTCTTTGATCGAGGTGATGGGGACGCCGGTCCAGCGCGATACCACGTCCTCGATGTCCTCCCGACCGACAACGCCCGTGGAGGACTCATCGAGGTGGTATTTTTCGCGAAGGGCGCGCAGGTTCTCGCGCTCCTTGCGTTCTTCGTCCGAGTAGAAGCGCGCCTTCTCGAACTCGTGGTTCGCGATGGCATTCTCCATACGATGGACGATGAACTTGATGCGCTTCTGGACTTCCGTCAATTCTTCAGGCAGCGTGGTCTGGCGCAGCTTTACGCGAGCGCCGGCTTCGTCGATCAGGTCGATCGCCTTGTCTGGCAGGAAGCGGTCGGGGATGTAGCGATTGGAATGCGAGACGGAAAAATTGATGGCGTCGTCGGTGTAGGTGACGGCGTGGAATTTTTCGTAGCGTTCTTTTATACCGAAAAGAATTTTGATGGCGTCGGCTTCGTTGGGCGGCGGAACTTTGACGGCCTGGAAGCGGCGCTCGAGCGATCGATCTTTTTCGATCGACTTGCGATATTCCGCGGGTGTGGTTGCGCCGATGCACTGAATCTCGCCGCGCGAGAGAGCCGGCTTCAGGATGTTGGCAGCGTCGAGCGAGCCTTCGGCTGAGCCTGCGCCTACGAGCGTATGCAGTTCGTCGATGAAGATGATGGAATTCTGCGACTCCATCAATTCTTTCATGATGGTTTTGAGCCGCTCTTCGAACTGGCCGCGATATTTAGTGCCGGCGACGATCAGAGAAAGGTCGAGAGCCAGGATGCGCTTGTCGGCGAGGAATGAGGGAACTTCGCCGTCGGCGATGCGTTGCGCGAGGCCTTCAACAATAGCCGTCTTGCCGACTCCCGGCTCGCCGATGAGCACGGGATTATTTTTGGTGCGGCGGCAGAGGATCTGCACAACGCGCTCGACTTCGCCGTCGCGACCGACCAATGGATCGAGTTGGCTGTCCATGGCCGACTGCGTGAGATCGCGCGAGAATTCGCTCAATAAAGATGATTCGCGCTGACCACGCTGGGGGGCAGCTTTTTCCTGGCTGGTGCGCGCCAGTTCTTCGCGGATGGTGGAGAGGCGCAATCCACGTTCGTGCAAAATTTCCGCGGCGAAGCATTTTTCTTCGCGGAGCAATCCGAGGAGCAAGTGTTCGGTGCCTATGTGCTTATGCGAAAGCCGTTCCGCCTCTTCGGCGGCATAGGCTAGCACGCGCTTGCATTCGTTGCTCAGGGGAAGATCGACAGAAGTGGAAACTTTTTCCCGGATAGTAGTGTGACCTTCGATCTGCTTCCGGATCGATTCCACTGACGCATGAGAGCGCAGAAAACGATTGGTCAGGGCCTTGTCTTCTCGCAGCAAGCCGAGCAAAAGATGCTCTGTCTCAATATAGGGCGAGCCAAATTGGCTTGCCTCATACCGCGCAAAGAAGATGACGCGCCTGGCTTTCTCCGTATAGCGTTCGAACATATACCCATTCCCCCGAGTTTGCGCGGGAAGTCAATCCTCCGCCTCCGCCAAACCCCTGCCCCTACCTCATTATTATGCATTTATATCGCCTGATCTCCTAAGCGATATCCGCCTGTTAGTAACCTCCCAGCTCTTACCTAAGGGTACTCCGAACCTTTAACTTTAGTGCTCACTTTTTGGATGAGCGCTCCAGTGTAGTTCGCAGGCTTTATTTGTCTCTACGACTCTATCGTCTGCCTTTGTCTACGCCGGAAGCGACTCCGGCGCTACCTCTTCTATTTTGCCCTGATCGAGGCGCAAAACCCTATGGCACCGCCGTGCAAACGACAGGTTGTGCGTCGCAATCAACGAGGTCAGTTGGTGCTCGCGATGCAATCGCGCGATCAGGTCGAAAACCAAGTCTCCGGTGCGTCCATCGAGATCGCCGGTCGGCTCATCGGCCAGAAGCACTCGCGGTTGCGTGATGAGCGCGCGTGCCAAGGCGAGCCGTTGCTGCTCGCCGCCGGACAGTTCGCCCGATCGATGATGCCCGCGATCGGCCAAGCCCACCTCTTGTAACCACCGCGAAGCCTCTTTTTCGGCAACGGGAAGCGCTTGGCCGCGGGTCAGGAGCGGCATGGCTACATTCTCGAGGGCGGTAAATTCCGGCAGCAGGTAATGGAACTGCCACACATAGCCGATTTCGCGGTTACGAAACTCGGCGGCGGCATCCTCGGAGAGCGAATTCACTTGGGCGTTGGCGCAGTATACGGCACCTGCCGAGGGACGATCAAGCGCGGCGAGGATGTGCAACAAGGTACTCTTCCCGGCGCCCGATTGCCCGACGATCGCCAGCATGGTTCCCTTGCTGACCTGGAAAGACAGATTCTCAAAGAGCACGAGTTCTGCTTCGCCTGAGCGAAACCTCTTGCTTAACCCTTCGACCCTTAATAAAGGATCTTGAGTTATTGGATGCAAACTTTCCCTCCTTAGTATCAAGACGCCCTCCCACCGCAACCTGAGGAGAGAATCTGCGATCCATTAGAACATGCTCGATGAAACCATGGCTCCTGTAATCATGGTCCAGTGAGCGGGTGGCGGAACAACCCATCCTGCATTCCATTTTTGGGAACGAGCTCAACAAAAACTGTATATCACCGGACGATCGCGGCCCTGAGACCGTCGTTATAGAAACGGCTGAACCACGTCGTGCGTACGGTTTATGGGCGGAGCACTGATGAGCGGAGAGCGCGCTTATTCGTAGCGCAATGCTTCCGCCGGCAAGATTCGCGCGGCTGACCACGAAGGATAAATGGTTGCAACAAACGAAATACCTATGGAGACGAAGGCCACGATCAGGCCATCCGTCAGCCGCGGCGCGAAGGGGACATAATCGATCGAATAGACTTCCGGCGAGAGCGAAATGAAGTGATAGTGTCCGCCCGCGTAGGAAATGGCGTAGCCGAGCACCAAGCCGATCGCGGTGCCGATTACTCCGATCAGGACTCCTTGGGCGATGAAGACGCGGCGGATCTGTTTTTTCTTGGTGCCTAGCGACATCAGGACGGCGATGTCTTTTGTCTTCTCCATGACCATCATGATCAGCGAGATCAGAATGTTGAGCGCGGCCACAAAGACGATGAGGCCGATGGTGATAAAGGTGACCACGCGCTCCAGGCGCAGCGCGCGAAATAGAGGCCTGTTCTGCTCCATCCAACTGGTGGCCATGAAGCCTTGACCCGCGGCTTGTTCCAGGGAGCGCGCCACTTCTCCGGCGAGGTAGATGTCGTCGAGTTTGAATTGAATGACGGAGATCACGTCGCCCAATCCGAACAACCGCTGCGCGTCGGCCAGGCGTATGAAGGCCCAGGATGAGTCGTAGTCGTAGAAACCAGAATTGAAAATTCCGGCAATGTGAAAGCGGATGTACTTCGGCACCATGCCGAAGGGGGTCAGTTCTCCTTGCGGCGATGTGACGAGCACAACCGAGCCCACGGTGGCTCCGATTTCATCGGCCATATCTTTGCCGAGAATAATAGGAGGCATAGCAGCGACGCGACGCTGCACGCCAGCGAGGTCGTCGGGAGACTCTGGTTGTGCTTGCGTGGAGCGGGCGCCCTCACCCGCTGCCGTTGATTTTGATCTTGTCTCGGCGGAAGACTCCTCCGTCTCAGCCGCAGGCTCTTCCGCAAGCGCCGCTGCCGATCCCAGCGTCACTGTTTGCAGCAGATCGCTGACCTTCGTCTCATAGCGCGGCAGCATCCCTTTCAGCACGGCGCCGCGAGCCCGCGGCCCGCGCGAAATCAGCACCTGCTCGTAAATCGCCGGAGCGGCTGCAACGACATGCGGCTGCTTTGATAATTTCTCGAGCAATGGGCGCCAATCGCGAATCCCGTCGCTCTCCACCCGCAGCAAACTAACGTGCGCGGTTGAGCCCAGCAGCCGTGCCTGCAAGTCCTGTCTGAAACCATTGTTGATCGCCAGCGCGACGATCAGCGATGCCACTCCCGCCGCAACTCCGAGGATGGAAATCCCCGTGATGATGCCGATGAAGGCCTGCCGGCGCTTGGCGCGGAGGTAGCGAGTGGCGACGAAGAGTTCGAAGCGCATAGGTGCAGTCGTCAGTTATCAGTTAAAGCGGATTATAGCGATTGCAAGAGAAAGATTTTCTACGACGCGGCCCAGCGAGTGTCCTCATTTCGGCGTGACTATCGCAGTGCCGCCGTTCCAGCGGCTGTCCGGCGGGCATCTTGGCAGCCGCGCCGAGGGCGAGGACGCCCTCGGGACAGCCGGCACGGATGCCGGCGCTACAGCTTAACTACTTCGCATAAGTGATTCGATAGATCACGCCACTTGAGTCGTCGCTCAAGTACATTGTCCCATCGCCGCTGAATGCAACGCCCACCGGACGGCCCATCCACCGGCCTTTTTGCTTCTCGCCGGGTGCCAGCCATCCAGTGATAAAATCTTGCGCGCCGCCCACAGGCTGACCTTTGTCGTCGAGTTTTACGCGCACGACTTTGTATCCCGTTGGTATGCTGCGATTCCACGATCCATGGAACGCTACGAAGATGCTGTTCTGATATTCGGAGGGAAACTGCGTTCCTTCATAAAACGCCAGGCCGAGCGGAGCGGAGTGCGCCTGCATTTGCACCTTCGGTTCAAGCACGTTTTGGCAGCGATTGTCCCCTGACTTGGTGAAATTTGAATCGGGCACTCGATCGCCATAGCAATACGGCCAGCCGCCGTCACCGCCATTTTTGCCGAGATCGTAAATCGTCTCCGGCGGCAGATCGTCGCCCAGCCAGTCGCGTCCGTTGACGGTGACCCACACCGTATCGGTTTTCGGATTCACGGCGAGGCCGACCGCATTGCGCAGGCCTTTGGCGAAAATCTTCATGCCGGTGCCGTCGGGGTTGAACTCCATCACCGTCGCCCGGCGCGGATCTTTCTCAATGCAGACGTTACAACTTGATCCTGCGGAGATGTACATCTTGCCACCGTGAAAGACGATGCTGCGCGTGGAGTGGCCTCCGCCTGTCGGCAAGTCGGCGAGCGTTTGTGGATTCGTCGCCCGCAGGGTAGCTTCGTTCCAGTCATAGCGGCGAACCTTGTCGTTCTCGGCGACGTAGAACTTGCCTTCGTAAAACGCCATCCCGTGCGGCTCGTTGAGGCCGCTGAGGACGATGACCGTCTGAATGGCTTTGCCCGTATGCTGCGGATCGCGCAGTGCGACCACCTTGCCCTCGCCCGATTCGCTCGCTAGCAGCTCGCCGCCTGGGGTGAAGACGAGCATGCGCGCACTGTCAACTGGGTTGGCGAAAATTGAGATGTGAAATCCCGCCGGCAGTTGCAGCCGGGAAAGGTCGAGAGGAGTTTGCTCGGCGCGAGCCTGGTTAGTGAAAGAGAGGAGCGCCCCCAGGAATGGAAGAAGAGCAACCCGCAAATGGCGCCCACTAAATTGTTCCAAACTAAGTGATTGCGCGGTGAACCGAGGGAGAATTGATCGTCGCATGGGTTGGTGGATGACTCCGACGCTACATTCGTTCCTTTTTTTCGGAAGATCTTCAAAAGCCACGTCCGTGCACGCAGTTTTTATATCAGCGGCTGCCAAAATTACCGTCGCGCTGGTGCGCTCTGTCCAAGGCAATCAGATACAATATATATGAAAATAAAGCACTTGTGCTTAGCGACGAACATTCGGGTATTTGGCACCCAAACTGTTAATAGAAAGGTAGCCCACGACTCGGGCGGCTTTTTGGAAGAAGCTTTTTGAGGCAACCATTGCGTCGGCTCTTGCCTCCGAAGTTATGCAATCTGTGCTGAAAACGACGTCATTAAAAATAGCGCTGAGAGGCGCCCGGAGTGGCTTCCACTCCCCACTTGGAGGAAGTTGAAAATGAAAAACCGCACCATCTTCGCTTTACTGCTGGCGGTGGTATTGGCCGTGCCAGCATTCGCCCAGGATAATAATTCCACCACTCCGAGCCAACCCGCGGCGACGCAGTCGGCGTCCGCCCAATCGTCATCCTCGACTTCGCAGCCGACGGCGGCCACCGGCAAAGAGCCGTTGCAGCCGGAAACGCGCGAAGGCTTCTGGGGCCGCGTGAATCCATTTGCGCGCAAGAAATATGTAGCGCGCCAGACGCAGCCGATCCGCGACCGCATCAACGAGCTCGATGAACTGACCGCCGCGAATAGTAAGGAGATCAAAGATACCGATGCGCGGGCGCAGCAGGGTATCCAGCTTGCATCCGCCAAGGCGAATGAAGCCGATCAGCATGCGGTCGACGCAGGCAACAGAGCACAGACCGCGCAGCAAACAGCGCAGACGGCGAATACTCGGATCACCACGGTTGAGCAGGTGGTGACCAACATCGATCAGTATCAGCCGGCGACGCAAACTGAAATTCGCTTCAAGCCAGGCCAGACGGTGCTGAGCGAGAACGCCAAGCAGGCGCTGGACGATATGGCTACGCCGCTGAAGGGTCAGCATGGCTACGTGGTCGAGGTTCAGGGATTTTCATCCGGTCATGGACAGGTAGCAATCTCCACTTCGCAGAAGATGGCTGAGTCGGTTGTGCGCTACCTGGTGTTGAACCATGACATCCCGGTCTATCGGATTTACCTCGTTGGCATGGGCAACGCTCCTACGCCGACGACCGCGGCTGAAGGCGAAGCTAAGCCGAAGCGCATCACTGGTGGGCGCGTTGAAATCAGCCTCTTGAAGAATAATCTGGAGCAACTGGCTTCGACTGGCACGGCACCGCAGGATCAGCCGCAACAAAAGTAGTAGCAATAGCAGTACCCTCCCCCTGGAAGCCTCCCGTGCAAGCGGGAGGCTTTTTTATGCTGGTCGACCGCTGCGTAGTTCGAGGGGCTACGGCCCGGTCTTCCACAGCGCTTGCTTCCGCTGTCGTGTTATCCTCCACGCGTTATGGAAACTCTCTTCTTCACGCGCACGCCCTCACCTGTTGGCCGACTCTTTCTCGCCGCATCCGAAAAGGGTTTGGTGCGACTTGAATTCGAAGAGCGCATGCAGAAGTTGGGCTCTGGCACAACTTTGCGGGAATCTCGGTCAGCCCTCGCGCCCTACCTTCGCGAACTCGACGAGTATTTTGCAGGCGGGCGTCGCGAGTTTGCTTTTGCACTCGATCTCCGCGGGACGGAATTTCAACTTGCCTGCTGGAATGCGCTGCTCGAGATTCCGTATGGCGAGACGCGCAGCTATCGCGATGTTGCTCAAGCGATCGGCCATCCGCACGCGTTCCGCGCCGTTGGCATGTCGAACAATCGGAATCCCATCGCCATCGTCGTGCCCTGCCATCGCGTGATTGCGTCGAGCGGATCGTTGTGCGGCTACGGCGGCGGCCTCGACATCAAACGTAAGTTGCTCGACCTGGAGCAGGCCGGCGTTCCCACCACTTGTCTACCGCTTGGAATCGGCGCATAATCGCGGTACCAGTAAGGTGTTTTCGCATGCTGCCGCGTGTGGACTACTCCGTTACGGTTCCCGTCCCAGTCGACGCCGCGTTCAAGGCTTTTCAGGATCTCGAACGCCTGCTGCATCGCGGAATTTACAACGAAGCCTTGTGGACCGAAGGCAAGCCCTGGGAAGTTGGCAGTCGCGTGCGTTATGTGATCATTAAGCCGGTCGCGGCTACGATTTCCGGTGTCGTAACCTCCATCAGTCCGCCGCGCGCGGTCACCCTGCTCAATCATGCTTTGGGTGTCACCGCTGAAGAACTTGTCTCTTTCGGGCCCGATCCCAAAGGCGGCACCCGCATCCGCATGGTGATGAATCTTGTCGGCAAGTCCCCTGAGCTTTCCGAAAGCGAGGTACACGACGCGGTCGCGTTTATTGTGAAGGATGCCCTAGACACAGTGGCCGACCTCTGCCGGCGGCACGCCTCTTAGGCGGGTTTTAATTAATCAGACCGCGTTGTTGCAGAAACTCTTTCACTACGGGGGTAGGGTCGAGATGCTGTCCGTCGACGGAATAATTCAATCGCCGCATATCTTGGTCGGAGATCAAGCCGGCTAGGCCGTCCAAGGCGGCGCCGACTTCAGGATGCTCTTTCAGCATTGCTGCGCGCATGATGGCGACCGCTTCATAGGGCGGGAAGTAATGATGGTCGTCCTGCAACGCAAACAGGTCGAGCGCGGGAATCAAGCCGTCGGTGTTGTTTCCGGCGATGATATCGACCTGGTGTTCTTTGAGGGCGCGCGTGATCAGGCCGAGATCCATGATGCGTGGGAGCGCCGCAAAGTGCAGGCCGTAGCTTGCCACCAAGCCCCTATATCCGTCGGGACGCTCCATGAATTCGTAGCCGAAACCGGCGCGCCACTGGGAAGTGAATTGCGCAGCCTGTGACAGCGTTTGCAGATGCAGGCGGCGCGCATCGTCGCCGCGGATGACCATGGCGAAGGTGTCGTCAAAGCCAAGAGGCGGACCGACGGTGAGACTGAACTTGTTTTCATAGTCCTGCTTCACGCGCTGATAAATTTGCCGCTTGTCGCCGCTGGGCTGCTGTTTGAGAACTGCGGTCAGCGCGGTGCCTGTGTATTCCGGATAGATATCGATTCGTCCCGCGAGAATCGCCTGCTGGCAGATGAAGGTGCCCGCGAGATAGAAGCGGCGCTCCACTGGCAGGTGGGTTCGAGCTTCTATGATTTGCGCGAATATTTCTCCGAGAATGACTTGCTCGGTAAAGTTCTTGGAGCCAACGACTATGCGATTACTTGGCCGTACGCAGCCTGGGAGCGGCAGGAGGAGTAGTGTCGCTAGTGCCACAAATATTAATCGACGAGTGAGGGGCAGTGTGCAAAACCTCAACCACCAAGGCCATGAAGGATCACGAAGGTTGACTGAAAAGATTTCCCTTCGTGATCCTTCATGGCCTTGGTGGTTCATGGTTTATTCTGTGCGGTGCCTACCTACGATCTCACATGCAGTGAACCGAGTCGCCGTTCCAGTTGTCCTAGTAAGAAATCGGCCAGCAGCGCGAGCAGCGCCGCTGGAACGGCGCCGGCGAGAATTACCTGGTTATTGACCATGGCGAGGCCGCGGAAAATAAATTCTCCGAGTCCGCCCGCGCCGATCGCCGCTGCGATTGTGGCCAAGCCAATCGAGAGCACAGTTGCGATTCGCACTCCGGCCACGATTACGCCCGAGGCCAGCGGCAACTCAACCTGAAAGAGTAACTGGCGGTCGGTCAGTCCCATGGCGCGCCCTGCCTCGACCACCGACGGATCGACGCCGCGAATGCCCGCGTAGGTATTACGAATCAGCGGCAGGAGCGCGTAGAGTGCGAGCGCCAGGATCGCGAGGCGGCCGGCGCGCGCGCCAATCCACGGTGCTGGAAGAAGAAAGCCGAATAAGGCGAGGCTGGGAATGGTCTGAATAATATTGGCGCCGCCGAGCACCGGCTTGCCGAGTTGCGGAACGCGCGTGATCAGAATGCCCAGAGGAATCCCGACCAGCGCGGCGATCATCGTGGCGACGCCCGCGAGCGTGATGTGCTCTAGCGTTAATTCGATCACTTGCTGGCGATTCGCCATTATGAACTGCCAAAAATTCATTTCGCTCACCTCGTTTATCACTCATCGCGAATTCGTATCGGGCAACCCTGAGAAGGCTTCCATGTAGGCCCGCACTAGTGGAAGTTGCGAACGCGAAAATTCCGCCGCCGGAAGGTCGACGACAAGGCGTCCCTCTTCCATCAGCGCGATCCGATCTGCCAGCAGTAGCGCTTCTCGCAAGTCATGGGTCACAAAGATGACTGTCTTCCGCATGCGTTGTTGCAGGGCGCGAAATTCTTTTTGCATCTCCGATCGAGTGATCGGATCGAGCGCACCGAAAGCCTCATCGAGAAGCAGTATGGCCGGATCGGCGGCGAGAGCGCGAGCCACCCCAACGCGCTGCCGCTGGCCTCCAGAGAGTTGACTGGGATATCGCGAAGCCAGTTCTTCGTTCAGCCCGACCAGAGCCAGCAGTTCTCGCACACGCGCCTCGACGTGCGCCTGCGGCCAATTTTCAATTCTTGGCACGAGTGCAATGTTGCGCTCGACGGTGAAGTGCGGGAACAAACCGCCATCTTGGATCACATAACCGATGCTGCGCCGGAGGCGGATCGGATCCCACTCGGCAGTGCGGCGGCCATTCACGCGCACGTTACCTGCGGTAGGCTCGAGCAAACGGTTGATTAGTTTCAGTGTGGTCGTTTTGCCCGAACCGCTGCGACCAAGCAGCACGACCGTTTCACCCTGCTTTACCGAGAGTACGAGGCCTTCGAGCAGCGAACGGCCGTTGAGTCGAAACGAGGCGTGATCAAATTCGATGGCCGGCACGGGGTTGGGAGCAGTAGTCATGTCGTACCACGCTGGGCGTTCTAGTGGGCGGTGAGAGTTCTGTAGGCGGCATCGGGCAAGCCCGTGATTCTTATTCCACCGTGGCCTTTGTGGCGAATATTGAGGCCGATCAGCAGAGCGGTGATCTGTTCGATGAGGCGCGCGTTCTCAAGTTTGCCGCCATCGATGGCGCGTATACGCGGAATCTTCGCCGCCAGTTCCATCGCAACCTGCGTGGCATTCGGATCGTCACTGCACACGATTACGTCGCAATCGACATCTTCGTCGAGGTTGCCGTTGAGCACATCGGCCGAGACATTTTGAAACGCTGCCACCACGGAAACGCCCTCGGGAACCAGCTCCGCCGTTTGTTGCGCCGCCGAGCCTTGCCACACGCCGAGAGTGCGACTGGCGCGCCCACCGACACTGGCGGCTAGAGGGACCGTGGCGTCAATCAGGATGCTGCCCGCGCGCATCGCCGGCTTTAATTGTTTGAGCAGCGTGGCCTGGCCTTCGAACGGAACGGTGAACAGGAGCAGATCGCTGGCGGCGCAGGCTGCCGAATTTTCCATTCCGGAAACCTGGGCATTCGCGCCCACACGTTTGCGGATCGTCTCTGCGGTTTGCTCGGCGCGGGCTGAATCGCGCGAGCCTATGATGACCGTCTCGCCCGCGAGCGCCCAGCGCAGCGCGAGACCCGTGCCGGCCGGACCAGTGCCTCCGATAATGGCGGTCGGGCGGCTCACGCAAACTCCGGCGCGAAGGATTGGGAGGAGGCATCGGAGGCGGCGTCCCAGCAAACAGGCGCGACCGGCAACTTGATTTTCATGCGCGAATATCTTGTGTTGCGCTCGGCGGGAATGCGGCCAATCTCAACAATCAACGTCTGAAAATCCTCCGGACTTGTGTACTGTCCGGCGGTGGCTCCGGCCTCGCGCGAGATATTTTCTTCCATCAGGGTTCCGCCGTAGTCGTTGGCGCCGGCGTGCAGGCAAAGCTGCGAGAGTTTGCGATTGAGCTTGACCCATGAAACCTGGATGTTATCGATCGAACCGGCGAGAAGGAGGCGGGCTAGGGCATGAATCTTGAGATGTTCGGCGAGCGTCGGTCCGCTGCGCGCTAATCTTTGCTGAAAAAGAAGCGTGTTCTGGTGCACGAAGCCAAGCGGCACGAATTCGGTGAAGCCGGCTGTTTCATCCTGAATCTGGCGGAAGAGATTCAACTGTCGCACCCAATGATCGGGCGTCTCCCTGTGGCCATACATTAGTGTGGAGGTGGTGCGAATTCCGCAGGCATGCGCGGCGCGAATCACCTCTTGCCATTGCGCGGAAGAAAGTTTATTGCGCGAGAGCACATGGCGGACCTCGTCATCGAGAATCTCGGCCGCTGTGCCCGGCAATGTGTCGAGTCCGTTATCGCGCAGCATCATGAGATAGTCGCGCAGCGTCATGCCGGTCAGTTCGACGCCATAGACAATTTCCATCGGAGAAAATGCGTGGATGTGCATCGACGGCGCCGCATTTTTAACGGCACGCAAAATATCGCGATAGTAAAACGGAGCCAGACCGTGCGGCAAGCCGCCCTGGATACAGACTTCGGTGGCGCCCAAATCCCACGCTTCTTGACTCTTGCGTCCCATGTCTTCGAGGGAATGAAAATAAGAGTCGGCCTCACGCGGGCCGCGGCTGAAGGCGCAAAACTTGCAGCCTACGAAACAGATGTTGGTGAAATTGATATTGCGATTGACCACGTAGCTGACGATATTGCCGACCAGGTCACGGCGCAGCGCGTTCGCGGCGACGAGCAAGGCGACCAGGTCGGCGCGATTGGAGTTCTGTTGGCCGCCGTTTGGCGCGTCGCAGTTGGCCAGGTCGTAGCGCTCTTCGTCGGTCAGGCAGGCACCGTCTTGCGCTTCCAGCACGTGTTCCAAAGCGCTGCGAATGGCTGGCGTGGTTTGCGGGGCGATCTCGTCCCAGGTCAGCGTGTGGAATTGCTCGAGTTCTGAAGCCGGCCAGTTCATCGCGCCTCCTAGTTGCCCTTCTGTCTGACGACTATCGAAAAAGGTCATTCTTCGCGGGCCGGATCAGTGCCCTCGCCCCGCCCCTTCCGCGTTGGTACGCATAGCCGCGAACGATACATGCGGGCGTGCTTGCCAGCTTGCCGCAGACCAAGCCTGCCGCGCAAGCCAGTTCATCGGCTACCGCCTCGATCGTGGCATGAAGCGAGTAGCCGTGCGGATCGCGGCGTCCTCGATAATCTTGCAGCGGCCTCATGCCGGCGACGCCGATCGCGACCTCGATCAAGCCCTCGCGCCAGGGGCGACCGAAGCTATCGCTGATGATGACTGCCATTTCAAGACCCAATTCTTTTTTCAATTCCCGCCGTAAGCGCGCCGCGGAGCGATCTGGATTTGCCGGTAGCAAAACCGCGTGCTGGCCGCCATCCACGTTCGATACATCGATGCCGCTGTTGGCGCAAACAAATCCATGCTTCGTCTCGGTAATCAGCACTCCGTTTTTGCGGCGCACGATGCGCTGGCTTTCGCGGAACGCCAGTTCGCTGACGCGCGGGTCGAGGCCGTAGCGTCGAGCCCATTTTCGCGATGCTTTCGAGGGCTGGATTTCGTTCAACGTCACCAGCGCGCCTTCCGCCTTCGAAACAATTTTGTGCTTCACGACCAAAATGTCGCCATCCTGAAAATGTAGCCGCGAACTTTGCGCCGCCGCCAACAACCGCGCAGTCAGCGGTTCTCCGGCTCGGAGTTCTCCGCTGACCGCGAGCGGAAGAATGCGAATTTCACCGGCGGAGAGCTTACCGGCTTGCGAGCCCATAAATCCGATCGCGGCCGGCCAGGTCCCAGCTTCGCACTAGCTTCTGCGATCGCCTTTCTCCGCTGGCCGCGGCCAGTTCATTGAGATCCTCTGGACGATCGACATCGCGCGCAATGCTGGGCAGTTCGATGACGACGCAAGGGAGGCCAGTGGCCTTCGCCGCCGCTCGGTGTGGTAGAAAGCTATCGTTGCCGAAGCGCAGGGGAAATAAATCTGCCGGAGATCGCCAGGCTGCATTGGTGCCGCGGCCAGCCGCATCCGGCACCAGCAAGGCGCCAGTGGCCGGCGCGCATTCGACGATCTTTTGCAATTCCACAGCTTCGATCAAAGGAATATCCGCCGGAACCACTAAGGTGCTGATCGCGCCACGGTCCTTGCAGACGCGAGTTGCCATTTCGATGGCGCTTGTTTCTCCGGAGTTGTCGTCGGCGATGATATCGAAGTGAAGACGCGCGGCCAGCTCGCGCGCAAACGGATCGCTTGTCACTACGGCGACGGAAGGACGGCGCTGCCAATCGGCCAGCGCTTGCAGCACATCCTGACACATTGCCTGCGCCAGAGCGAAGCGTTCTTCGGGAGTGAGAATCGAAGACAGGCGCTGCTTGGCATCGGCAAGATTTTTTATGGGGACGAGGATCATGCGCGCTCCAGGGTAGACGCGGGGGATGGAGGCTGCATGGCGGCTTCGAGAACGCTCTTGGCCAAGGCGACTCGATCTTCTAGTTTGCGCATGATGGTAGAAGTGGAATGGACGCGCAAGCCGGTTTTGCCGAGTTCTTCGGCGGATGCCGCGTCTCCGGAATCGACTACCAGGAGATCGAGAAAGTCCTGATAATAATCGGCAACGCCTGCGATGGAAACGGCGAAGCCCTGCGCAGCCATGAGTATGCCCGCAGGGCCGTTCACGGCGGCTCCGGCGACGATTGGGCTCACGGCGGCGATGCGGGCACGGCTTTCGCGCAGCGCTTCGCGAATACCGGGGACGGCGAGAATCGGACCGACGCTGGTCACCGGATTGCTCGGCGCAAGCAAGACAAGATCCGCCGAACGGATCGCCTCGATTACCCCCGGCGCCGGCTCGGCATCGGACGCGCCGGCGAAGCGTACGGATTCCACCGGATCCTGATACCAGCGCTGCACGAAATATTCCTGAAAGCTCAGGTCTCCAATGGGAGTCAGAACGCGCGTCTCGACGCGCGAATTGCTCATCGGCAAAACGGTTGCCTGGATCCCGAGACTGGCCGCAATCTCGGACGTGGCCTGGGTGAGCGTCTTGCCGTCGGCGAGTAATTTTGTGCGAAGAATGTGCGTGGCCAGATCGCGATCGCCGACGTGGAACCAGGTTGGCTGTCCGAGTTGCCCCATAGCTTGCAGGCAAAAAAAAGTGTCGCCCTTCACGCCCCAGCCGCGCTCCAGGCTCAGTTTGCCGGCCAGCATGTAGGCGATGGAATCGATGTCTGGGGAAACATAGAGTCCCCACCACGACATGTCGTCGCCGGTGTTTACGATGATGGTGAGGTCTTCGGCCGGAACAATCTTGCGCAGCCCATCGACAAACTTGGCGCCGCCAGTCCCGCCGGTAAGAACAGTGATCACGCCGCCCTCTTGTTTTGAGCGTAGCCTTCCGCGTCGGCGGCGGTTACGAGGCGCTCGGCCAGCAGATCGCTGTGCGCGGGCGCACTTTGTGCGGCCAAGCTTCGCGCGAATGTCGCTGCGTGCGTTGTTGCGAGCATTCCTACAAATTCGGGATACACGGGTAGCCTCTGACGCAACTGGAATCCTTTTGCCTCGGTGCGGCGCTGTAATTCTTCCAGATGCGGCCAGGGCTTTTCGGGATTGATAAAATCTGGCGTCAGCGGGGAAACTCCGCCCCAGTCGTTGATTCCGCCGTCGAGCAGATCGGCGTAGTGTGGATCGGAGAGATTTGGCGGCGCTTGAATATTCATCTTCGGCATCAAGAGGCGTGCCACTGCCAGAGTGCGGAGCATGTCGGCGCGGTCGGGTTCGGGCCAGTGCGCCATTGGTGTTCCAGCCTTAGCGCGGAAGTTCTGCACAATCACTTCCTGGATGTGGCCGTATCTGGCCTGCATGTCGCGGATCGCGATCAGCGCGTCCACGCGCTCTTCGAGGGTTTCGCCGATGCCGATGAGAATGCCGGTGGTGAAGGGAATCTGTTGCCGGCCCGCATCTTCGAGCACGCGCAGGCGCTTTGCTGGCTCTTTGTCGGGAGCGTTGTCGTGCGCGGCATCTTTCGCCAGCAACCGCGCGCTGGTCGTTTCGAGCATCAGGCCCATGCTCGGAGCCACGCGGGAGAGGCGTTCGAGCCATTCGGCGCTCATCAGGCCGGGATTCGGATGTGGGAGCAGGGTGGAGTCGCGCAGCACTTTCTCGCACATCGCTTCGAGATAGTGCAGCGTCGACTTGTATCCCAAGTGGCGAAGTGTCTCGCGCATCTCGGGGAAGAGCAGCTCGGGCTTGTCGCCGAGGCTGAACAACGCTTCGGTGCATCCCATGCGCTCGCCCGCGTGGACAACTTCCATCACTTCATCGGGCGTCATGGTGTGCGCGCCGGGCTGATTGGGATCGCGGCGAAATATGCAGTAGCCGCAATAGTCGCGGCAGAGATTAGTTAGGGGAAGAAATACTTTGCGGGAATAGGTAACGACGGGCAGCTTGAACTTGGCGCGCGCGCTTTGTGCGGCGGAGAGCAGGGCAGGCAACGCGTCGTCGTCGTTCCCTCGTAGCAATTCGCAAGCAACCTCGCGAGAAAGCTCGGCTCCGTCGCTTACCGACTCGACGGCTGCGATCAGCGTAGTTGCATCTGGGGAAAAGATGGCCATGCAAGGCTACTTTGCTTGTTTGATCAATTCAATGCAAGCAACGATCATACCGCCAACGCTGGCAACCATGATAACGGACGGAGCAAATTTCTGTCCCGCAGCAGAACCGGGAAAGCAAAAGCGTCTACCACCGAGGGCACTAAGGGGCACGAAGGAAAAGCCGCACGCCTTCTTCTGATTCTCAGTATTTGAACGCTGTTTACTTTGACATCACCAGTTTCGCAATCGTCGCTAGCTGCATGTTCGACGTGCCTTCGTATATTTTCCCGATCTTCGCGTCGCGCCAATATTTTTCTACGGGATAGTCTTTGGTGAAGCCGTAACCGCCATAGATCTCGATCGCTAGCGATGTGACGCGCTCGGCCACCTGCGAGGTGAAGAGCTTGGTCATGGCGGCTTCTTTGACAAAATTCATGCCTGCATCTTTCATGCGGGCCGCGTTATAAACCATGAGGCGCGCGGCTTCGATCTCAGTGGCCATCTGGGCGATCTGGAACTGAATGCCTTGAAATTCGGCGATGGGCTTGCCGAATGCCGTTCGCTCCTGCGCATATTTGGCGGCGTATTCCCAGGCTCCTCGCGCTACGCCGAGCATCTGCGCGCCGATGCCGATGCGGCCTTCGTTCAACGTCTCGATGGCAATTTTGTAGCCTTTGCCGACTTCGCCTAAGACATTTTCTTGGGGCACGTGACAGTCTTCGAGTATCAGTTCGCAGGTTGACGAGGCGCGAATGCCGAGCTTGTCTTCTTTCTTGCCGACGGTGAATCCGGGGAAATTCTTTTCAATCAGAAACGCCGTGATCCCTTTGTAGCCTTTCGACGCGTCGACGGTAGCGAAGAGGATGAACAGGCCGGCTTCTTTGCCATTGGTGATCCAGAGCTTACGGCCGTTGAGAACGTAGTCATGGGAACCGCCTTTGAGATCGGCTTTTGTTTGCAGAGCAAATGCATCTGAGCCTGATCCCGCTTCGCTCAACGCGTAGGCGCCGACGGTGTCGGCGGCCATTTTCGGCAGGTAGCGTTTTTTCTGATCTTCAGTCGCCCAGCGCAGAATCGCATTCGCCACCAGCGTATTTTGCACGTCGACGATTACCCCAGCGGAAGCATCGGCGCGCGAAAATTCTTCGACGGCCAGAATGGCTTCAAAAAACTTGCCGCCAGCGCCGCCGTATTGCTCGGGAATCTCTATGCCCATCAATCCCAACTGAAAGAATTGGTCGAGGAGGGCGTGATCGAAGGCTCCTTTTTCATCCATTTCTTTCGCTAGCGGACGAATCTTGTCTTCGGCGAACTGGCGAACGCTTTCGCGGAATAGAATTTCATCCTCAGTGAGAGTGGTGAGCGGCGCGGGATGGGCTAGCTGTAGAGTTTCCGGCATGAAGACACCTCGGCAGGATTGCGAACTAAAAATTGTAGCAGCAGAAGGCGCGACTGCCCGGTCGGTTGGCTGGAGTACTTCCGTTGCACAATCGAACTCGCGAAGATGGAGCAGCTACAGTATCGCGGGCGCAGGGTCTTTCGACTCCACCCAGTCATCGGCTTCGCCGCTGACTCGGTTGCGCTCCAAGATGACAGTGTTTGGAGACGGTTGAGATCTGCGGCGAACGCAAGAGCAAAATCAAAAGCAACGGCAGCGGGAGAGGGCGCCCGCTCCACCTAAGTACAAATCTGACTTCATTTCGGCATCAGCTCGGCTAGGGTTAGCTCGTCGGCTTTGCGTAGTTCTGGAAAGAGCCAGGCCCAGGCAGCGATTACTGCCAGGGTGCCTATTCCTCCCAAGATCACGGCGGGGACGGCGCCGAACCATTGCGCGGTCAGGCCGGATTCGAATTCCCCTAACTCGTTCGAGACTCCGATGAAGAGCATGTCGACGGCATTGACGCGGCCACGCATCTCGTCAGGAGTTGCGACCTGAATCAGCGTGGCGCGGATGATGACGCTGACCATGTCGGCCGCTCCGGTGAGAAAGAGCGCGATCAGCGAGAGGATGAGGCTGTGGGAGATTCCGAAGGCGATGGTGAACACGCCGAAGGCGGCCACGCACGACAGCATGGTGAGGCCGGCGTGGCGGCGGATGGGATAGTGTGCGACTGCGATCGCGGTCAGGGCGGCGCCGACTCCGGGGGCGCTGCGCAGGAGGCCGAGACCCCACGGGCCGGTGTGGAGAATTTCCTTGGCGTAGATGGGGAGCAGGGCGACGGCTCCACCTAAGAGGACGGCGAACATGTCGAGGGAGATGGAGCCGAGGATTACTTTTTTCTCAAAGATGAAACGAAAGCCGGCGAGTACGGTGCGCAGGCTGATAGTTGTCTTCTCGGCGGCCACCTCGGCAGGCTGTACTGGCGATGTGGCTAGCGGGTGGATGCGCAAAGTCATCATGACAGACAGGATCGACACGAGTACGGCCAGGGTATAGACAGCTTTCGGGCCGTGGAACAAGGCATAGGCGATGCCTCCGGCAGCCGGGCCGGCGATGGTTGCGATCTGAAAGGTGCTGGCATTCCAGGCTACGGCATTCGAAAAGTGCTCTTCCGGAACGAGATGAGGGAGGATGGCGCGGCTCACGGGAAAGCTGAAGCTGCGGCAGACTCCGACCAAGGCCAAGACGGCATAGATCAAATGCACCGAGTGCAGAGCGCGCCAACTGATGGCAAGCAGAAGAGCCGAGCACAGGCCATAGCCGGCATAGCAGGCCATCAGCAGCTTGCGGCGATCGAAGAGATCGGCGGCGTGCCCGGCGAAGAGAAATAGGAGGAAGCCGGGAGCGAATTGGGCGAGACCAACGTAGCCGAGATCAAGCGGGCGTTTGGTGATTTCGTAGACTTGCCATCCGACGGCGACAGATTGCATCTCGAGCGACAGAACGACGAAGAAGCGCGCGAGCGTGTAGGCGACAAAGTTGGGATGAGTGAACGCGACGCGCCCGGCGAGGCGGGGATCTTTCGCGATGAGCATTCCTTAATACTTTGCCACAAAATCAGCTGTCAGCTGTCAGCCCGCAGTATCGCTTGTGTCCGGCCTTTCAGCGGAGAGTCTATTTCCGGTTAATCAAAGACGCCACGTAACCTGCGCCGAATCCGTTGTCGATGTTCACTACGCTGACGTTCGAGGCGCAGGAGTTCATCATTCCCAGGAGAGCGGCCAGGCCGTCGAAGGCTGCGCCATAGCCGATGCTGGTGGGGACGGCGATCACAGGAACTCCTACCAGGCCGCCGACTACGCTGGGCAGAGCGCCTTCCATGCCGGCGCAGACTATGATTACTCGCGCTTTGGCTAGGGCTTCGCGGTGCGCCAGGAGCCGATGGATGCCGGCGACTCCTACGTCGTAGACGTGCTGGACATGGTTACCCATTAGTTCGGCGGTGACTACGGCTTCTTCCGCTACCGGGATGTCGCTGGTTCCGGCGGAGACGACTGCGATCACGCCCTTGCCGTAGCGCCTGCGATCGCGCTTGAGGGAGATGGTGCGAGAGAGTGGGCGATATTCGGGGCGAGGTTTCTGGTCAGCGAACGCGGCGATTACGGCGGCGGCGTGCGCTTCCGTGGTTCGCGTGGCGAGGACGTTGCCTCCGTGAGCGGCCAGGCGCGTAAAGATGTCGGCTACCTGGGGTGGAGTTTTGCCCTGACCGAAGATCACTTCAGGCATGCCCTGGCGGAGGGCGCGATGGTGGTCGAGTTTGGCGAAGCCCAGATCTTCGAAGGGCAGGTGACGGAGGCGCTCTACGGCCTCGTCGGGGGAGAGTCGCTTTTTCTTGACTTCGTCGAAGAGTTTGCGGAGAGCCTGGGAGTTCATCGGATTGATCGAAGCGGCAGATGACATTGTAGATGCTGGGAGCATGTGCGGCGTCCGGACTAGGAAAAGAACAGAAAATCAAGTACTTTCAGTAACTTGCGTCGATTACTCTAGTGGTTCTACGTCCTTTGGATAGGTTGCCGTGTCGTTTGGCGCACCCTATACTTAGGGTACTCTGGTTCTGGATTCTCTGGCAGGCGCTCGGGTAGGGTGGCCCTAAAGCATGTGTGTCTTTTGGCCGATCTTTAATTTGGCGGCCATTTTGGCGCCTTTTTGGCCGACCTGAACCTATGCCTAGATGCCTGCAAATCGCGCTCATGGCGAGCTTAACCGCGATCTTCTTTCTCTCCACGACATTTTCGGCAACGACGGCGCGGGCGCAATCAAGCGCTCAGCTCGGCGATGCGGCGATTTCGCGGGCGGGAATGATTACGTCGACCACCGACGAATCGGGGCGCAGGATTTATGTCAATGATGGGAGCGGGGATACGGCGGTCGGGATTTCTAAGGCCGTGAGGACGGGTAATGACGGTACCTCTTCGCGCTCCTCATTAGTTTATTGGAGTTCGACCGAGCATCGCTTCAAGCCGGTTCCGACCAATGGGGCAATGATGCGGGCGGCGCGTTCGGCGGCCTCGGAAGTCAGCCACTACATCGATGGCAAAGGGCCAAATTATCAGTATCTTAACCGCGCCTTTACGCAGCAGGATATTGACGCGGCGATTGACGCGGCGGCGGCCCGGCATAGCGTCGATCCCAGCCTGGTACGGTCGGTAATAAAAGTCGAATCGAACTTCAATCCGAATGCAGTGTCGCGTAAGGGCGCTATGGGGCTTATGCAGTTGATGCCGTCGACGGCGCGGTCGCTCAATGTTGCCAATCCTTTTGACCCGACGCAGAACGTGGATGCGGGGGTGCGGCATCTAAGGAAGCTATTGGATAGCTACGGTGGGGACGTGCGCCTGACTCTGGCGGCCTATAACGCGGGGTCGGGAGCGGTGGCGCGCAGCGCGGGGGTGCCGCGCTTTAGAGAGACGCAGGATTACGTCCGCCGAATCACAGAGTTATATAACGGCGGCGGGGCGAGTGAAAGCTCGGCTGGCGGTTCAACGAGAAGTTCGTTCGCACATGAAAAGCGTGAGCCGGTGCATGTGGAGCGGGACTCCCGGGGTGTGCTTTATATCAGCAATATAGAATAGCGGTTTGCCTTGAGCAACTTTATGGCGGGCGTTGGGTTGTCATTTCGGTAGGCGACGGATTCGCCGATTGCAGACGCAAAATGCATAGGTCCTTCGCTCCGCTCAGGATGACAACCAATTAATGGGCAAGTGGATTTAGTGGCAGGAATTTAGTGCAGACCCAGGCTTCTACGACCCTAAATCGAGGCGGCCACGCCTTTCGCCTTGGCGTCGCGCTCTTGTTCGCACTGCTTCCACTAGCTTCGGCTTCGACCCGAATTCGCCACAACGACTCATGGGCCCGTCAGCAATTTGCGCGGGCGGAGCGCGTGCGTGAGGCTCTGAACGGGCGGCCCGTGGGGGAGCGCACTCGGCACGAATATCAGCGGGTCATCGATTCTTACCGGCGCGTTTACATGGGGTCTCCTTCGTCGTCGAAGGCCGATCCGAGTGTGGTGGCTACGGCCGAATTGATGGTCGAGATGGGGCGGCGCTTTGACGATGACAAGATTCTGCGTGGCGCCATCGTTCAATATTATTTTCTGCGCAAAGAATATCCGGGCAGCAAGTATCGCTTTGACGCGTTGTTCACGATCGCCGAGATCTATAAGGACGATTTGAACGATCCGGCGGAGGCGCGGGCGGCATTCGCGGATTTCGCACATCGCTATCCGCGGAGCCGGTTGGCGGCTGATGCCCGCGCTGCGGTGCAGGAAATCGATGCCCAGGCTGCGAACAAGGAGCACCTGGCGCGGAAGGCCGCGCGCAAGCAGAGGGCTCCAGGCGCGCACTCCGATGGCGATTCGGGGGGCGCGGCGGGTAGCGTTAGCGCCGATGCGGTTGCGCCAGCTGGCGCTAATTCTGACCAGACGACCGAATCCGGTTCTGCCAGTGCCTCCGCCACTTCGGCGGATGCCCGCCGCAACGCGTTGCCGCGCGTGACCGGCGTTCGGCACTGGTCGACTCCCGATTACACGCGGGTCGCGATCGACATTGAACAGGAAGTGAAATTCGATTCGCAGCGCATTTTGCGTCCTGATCGTATTTTCTTCGACCTGCGCGACACGACGCTCGCTTCTACGCTGGTGGGCAAGACCTTCGACGTTGACGATGGCTTCCTGAAGAAAATTCGGGTTGCCGAGTTCAAACCGGGCCGCACGCGGATTGTGCTCGAAGTGGACGACCTGTCGAGCTATGACGCATTCCTGCTGCCCGATCCTTATCGGCTCATCATCGACATTCATGGCAAACAGAAGCGGGCGACGATGCTGGCGGCGCATGCGGCTGGCGGGAAGGATTATTCCGCACCAGACGACACTTCGGCCTTGCCGGAATCTGGTGATGTGGCCGAGCCGGCCGCCGCGCCGGTTCGAGAGGCGAAATCTGCACCGCGGAAGACGCAAACCGAGTCCGGGAAAGTGGCGCTCGGCTTTACGAAGCCGGGGCTGGTCGAAACCGACCTGCCGCCGGAGCCTGGCAACGCGGATTCACAAACTTCCGATCCTTCGAAGTCCGTGAATGGTATTGGAGTGGTTAAGACGCAGGTTGTGGTTAAGGGGTCGACTCGGAAGATTCCGAAGACGATTGTCGAGGCCGACGATCACGCACCGACTACGGTGGCAACGTTGGAGCCGGAACGAATTCGGGCGGAATCGAGGATGGGCAGGGATTCGAATGTGGCCGACTCAGACGACGATAAGCCGGCGAAGTTGCATTCATCGTTGTCATCCGCAACAACTTCGCCGTCTTCCGCCGTACACCGAAAAAAGCCTCGACCGGGGGGCGCGGCGACGGTTTCGGATACTACGGATCTGCAAAGTGACGTTCGCGAAGTGACGCGCGAGGCGCGGCCTACTGCGGCTGGCGATCGCTCTCTGATTCGCGCGCTGGGGCTGAAGATTGGCAAGATTGTGATTGATCCGGGGCACGGCGGGCACGATACGGGCACGATTGGTCCGAATGGGCTGCTGGAAAAAGACGTGGTACTCGACGTGGCCAAACGCCTGGGCCGATTGCTGGAAGCGCGGCTTGGCGCCGAGGTCATCTACACGCGGCAGGATGACACCTTCATTCCTCTGGAGACGCGCACGGCCATTGCCAACCGGGAGCGGGCGGACCTGTTTATTTCGATCCACGCCAATTCGAGCCGAGATTCGGATGCGCGCGGCGTGGAAACTTATTATCTGAATTTCACCTCCTCGCCGGAGGCGCTGGAAGTTGCGGCCCGCGAAAACGCGGTGTCGGAGAAATCGATCCACGAGCTTCAGGATCTGGTCAAGAAGATCGCGCTCAAGGAAAAGATCGATGAATCGCGCGAGTTTGCCGGCGACGTGCAGCAATCGCTGTATGGCGGGTTATCGCTGGACAATGCTGGCATACGCAACCGCGGCATCAAGAAGGCTCCATTCATCGTGCTGATTGGCGCGAATATGCCTTCGATTCTGGCGGAGATATCTTTCGTTTCGAATCCCACTGACGAGCGCAAGATGGAGACGGCGGAGCACCGGCAGCGCATCGCCGAATCGCTGTATCGGGGCGTATCGAAATACGCGAGCGGGTTAAGCGGCGTTAAGGTCGCGAGCAAGATCGACAAACCCGAGGGTCAGTAAGGCTGTTTTCGGCGAAACCGGGAAGGGAATCTTTCCGTGACATTCGTAACATCCCCCAGTGTGTTTTTGATAGGAAGAAAGCAGCCATTCACGCTATTGTGGCGCAGACTATCCTCATAATCTTCGAATCTCAAAAAATATGCTCGAGAAAATGCGTCTGCGGGATGGAAGTAGCTTCATGAAGGCAGCGGCTTGCTGTCTACTGATCACGCTTACCGCGGCAGCGCAGACCTCCAAAGCATCCTCTTCCGCCGACCCTGCCAAACTGGTGGCGCTGGAGAGACTGTGGAACCAGGCGCAAGTGATTCGCGACTCGGTTGCGGTTGCGAGCATGATCGGCGACAAGTTCGTCAATACTGAGTGGGACGGAGCAGTCACTGATCGGGGAAGATTCCTGGCGGATTTCGCCGACCCCAAGTTTCAACCTAGCGTCATGGGTATCGACGATGTGAAGGTAGAAATGTACGGCGCGACGGCCGTCGTTGTTGGCAACTATCATACGAAGGGCCTCTACGGCGGCAAGCCCTATGAGCATTTCGGGCGCTTCACCGATACCTGGGTGCTTCAGGATGGCAAGTGGCTGTGCGTGGCCAGTCATACCAGCCTACTGAAGAAGTAGATTGCGATGGCATAGCTCCTCCCCGCTCCCCTTACGCGACTGTTATGGGCCTATCCTTCACCATCCCTCTTCGGTGGAAACTTTCCCGAGCTGCCGGTACTCTAATTAGGTAATGGTGTGCTTTTCTGGGATGAAATTCTTGCGATATTTTTTCGTTGTTGTTCTTGCCTCTTTTCTTTGCTGTGCGGCGGTCTTTGCCTCTGAATCGGCTAAGCCGGTCGCCGTTCCCGGGCGTTCACCTTCTTCAGTTCCAGGTTCTCCGGTGGCGGCATCACCGGTCGCCTCTTCTCCGGTTCTTCCCACCGAATTTTCGGGTTGGCAGATGAAGGGCGCGGTGGCGCGCAGTTCCGATCCCGCCTCCGCCGATCCGACCGACGCGGCTGTCCTCAAAGAGTACGGCTTCGTCCGCTTGGAGAAGGCTGCTTACACGCGCGACGATGGGCGCAACCTGACGATCAAGGCCGCGTTGTTTGAAGATGCCAGCGGCGCTTATGGCGCGTTTAGTTATTACTGCTCCGAGGATATGGGGCAGGAAACGATTGGCGGGCAGGCGGCTTTCCAGAATAACCGGGTTCTTTTTTATCAGGGCAACGTGCTGGTGGATGCGGTATTCGACAAGATGAGCGTGATGTCGGCGGCGCAATTGCGGCAATTGGCTGGACTCTTGCCCGAGGCTGCGGACAATAAAGACAAGCTGCCTTCGCTGCCGGCTCGGCTCCCGAAGTCGACGAGCGAGAGAAGCCTGGAAAAAAACACGACGAAATATGTCCTCGGCCCGGTTGCGCTCGATCGCGTCAGATCATCGCCGCTACCCACCTCGATGGTGGATTTTAAATCGGGCGCTGAAGTGGTGATTGGCAAGTATGCGGTGAATGCGGGCGATGCAACCTTGATGCTGATCGAATATCCGACTTCGCAGATTGCGGCGGATCGGCTTCGGCAGATCGATGCGGCGCATCAAGTCACGCAGCAGCAGCCGGGAGTCACGCCCATTCTTGATATTGGACCGTTCTTCGACACCCGCACCGGTCCGATCATTCTGATCGCGGCGGGGCCGCTGTCAAAAAGCGAGGCGCGGGCGCTGATGTCGGCGGTCAGTTACGAGGCGGACGTCACGTGGAATGAAAATACGTACGCCAGTAAGAAGGACAATCTGGCGAATTTCCTGTTCAACGCGATTGTTCTTTGCGGAATCGTGGTGGGCCTAGCGCTGGTCGCCGGCATCGCGTTTGGCGGCCTGCGATTACTCATAAAGCGGATTTTTCCCGATTCGGTCTTCGATCGGCGGGAGGCTGTGGAATTCATCTCTCTGCACCTGGAAGAGGAGCCGCGACCGCTGCCTCCCGAGCGGTAAGTGCCTCAATTAAAGGTCGTTAGCGACAAAAGACATGGATTTGAGGCCATTTTGGAGCGGTTTGCCGATTTGTGGGCGAGTCTTGCAAGTGATTGAAAACAGGACTATTTAAGTCGCACATTTTGCTTGACACCGTGGTTTTAAGGCTCATAAGATTCCCGCAGAAAGTTCTGATGGATGAAACCTCCGTTGGAACTATTCTCCCTTGAAAGAAAAGGCCGCCCAAGTTGCCGGGTGGCCTTTTCGTTTTAGGGCCGTTTTCGGTTATCGGTTGCCAGTTCTCGGTGAAACCAAGAAAAGCTATCGGTCGCTCATTGAAGGCTTGGAACCTGAGAACTGTTCTTGAACCGTTGAGTGCTTGCGTCCGTACAATACTTCGGATAACAGTGTGAGTGCGGGAGGAGACACGATGTTTTGCGATCAATGTGGGGCGCAGTTGCTGAGCGGAGCGTCGCGCTGTGCACGCTGCGGCAAAACTGTTCTGGGACTCATCGAACTTCGGCGCAGCCGGGTTCGCGAACACGTGCGCCTGTTGGGCATTCTCTGGATGGCCTACTCGGCGTTATACGTCGTCGCGGGAGTGGGGGCGCTGATCGTGGCCCAGACGATCTTCGGCGGCACGTTCCACATTCGCGGCGGCCCATCGCCTGAGGTTACGGTGTGGATGCGGCCGCTTCTCACCTGTGTCGGATGGTTGATTTTGGTAATCGCTGCGACCGGTTTCTTCACCGGTTGGGGTTTGTTGCAGCGCGAAGGGTGGGCGCGAACCGTTGCGCTGGTCGCGGGTTTTGTAGCGCTGTTGCGCATCCCGCTGGGAACGGCGCTTGGCATCTATACGCTGTGGGTGCTGCTACCGTCGCAATCCGATGACGACTATAAAGCGCTGGCAGAGGCCGCGTAGTGTCAGTTCCTTGCTGCAGGAATCGTTATCGCGGGCATCGTGGTAGCGAAATCATTGCAGGAATTCGAGACGGCCCTTAGAATCGGAAGCGAAGCCGACGTAGCTCAGCTGGTAGAGCAGCCGATTCGTAATCGGCAGGTCATCAGTTCAAGTCTGATCGTCGGCTCCATTCTTTCCGCTGCTCTGCGCTGGAGTTAACGGCCTGACGATTACGCGACGAGGATTTCTTGCGCAAGGCGGACTGATTTCAATGGCGCTGGCCTTGCGCCGCGGCACGGGTCAAAACGCCCTTCAGGCTACGTCCCCCCCCCTTTCGGGGATGTCCCACCCCGCTCCGGCAACGCTTCGCAAACAGCTGAATGCCAGCTCTCTGGCGCAATTTGTCGATCCGCTGCCGGTGCCAGAGACGATTCAGCCTGTCGGGCGTCGGGCGAGCCCGGATAATTCCGCGGTTCAACTTCCTTATTATCGCGTCGTGATGCGGTCGTTCGAGGCCAGAGTGCATCGCGATTTGCCACCGACTCGGCAATGGGGATACGCATCGTCGGCACCGGGGCCGATTTTTGAGACGCGCAGTGGTCAAGGACTGCTGGTGGAGTGGGTGAACGAACTGCCAGAAAAGCATTTTTTGCCCATCGATCACAATATCCACGGCGCCGAGGCGGATAAGCCTGAAGTGCGGACGGTCGTCCACCTCCATGGCGCGAAGGCGGGCCCGAAGAGTGATGGTTATCCGGAGAGTTGGTATGTGCCGGGCAAATCGGCGGTTTGTCACTATCCCAATCGGCAGGACGCGGCGATGCTGTGGTACCACGATCACGCGCTGGGCATTAACCGGCTGAATATTTTCGCGGGACTGTTGGGGGCATTTCTCGTGCGCGACGAAGTCGAAGATGGGTTGCACCTGCCGCGCGGCAAGTATGAGATTCCGCTGATTATTTATGACCGGCTCTTTGATCTGGATGGGCAGCTGAATTATCCGGTCTCGAACGACGCGAAATCGCTATGGGTGCCGGAGGTTTATGGCGATGCGGTCCTCGTGAACGGCAAGATTTTCCCTTACCTCGAGGTTGAGCCGCGCAAGTATCGTTTTCGCGTATTGAATGGATCGAATGGCCGGGCGATTCACTTGACGTTCAGCAGCAGCCAGGCGCAGTGGTTTCCGAAATTTCACCAGATTGGCAGCGATCAGGGGTTGCTGGCGGCTCCGGTTGAGTTGACGCGGGTGCGATTGTCGTCGGGCGAGCGCGCCGACCTGGTCTTTGACTTCTCGGAGTATGCCGCAAGCAATCTTGTGCTCAGAAATGACAACTTCAACGCGATGCAGTTTCGCGTGGCTGCCAAAGGCGCGCGCGACGACGGCGCCTTGCCTCAGAGTCTGAGGGCGGTTCCGAAGATTGCGGAATCCTCCGCGGTCAAGACCCGCAGGTTGACCTTGGGGGAGATCGACGATGCGCAGAAGCGGCCACTAATCTCATTATTGAATAATGCTCACTGGAGCATGCCGGTTACGGAGAATCCGGTGCTCGATTCGGTGGAGATTTGGAATTTCATCAACCTCACGAATGACGACCATCCCATTCATCTACACCTGGTGCGATTTCAGATTCTCGATCGCAGAGCGTTTAACGTGAACGCCTACGCGACCACGGGAGAGGTCAAATATCTCGGACCGGCGGTGGCGCCCGATCCGGCGGAGGCTGGCTGGAAGGACACGGTACGCGCCGACCATGGAATGGTGACGCGCATCATTGCCCGATTCGAAGGATTCACCGGGCGCTATGTGTGGCACTGCCACATTCTCGAACACGAGGACAACGAGATGATGCGGCCGTTCGATGTGGTAGAGGGTCGTTAGTCGTTCGTCGATGGTCGTTCGCGATTAGATCGCTAACCCGCAAATGGTCAAGCTGTCCGCAAAGAGCCAACGGCTAACGACCGTCGCCTAACGACCGACGACTCTCCTACGGCAAACTGTCGTAGCAGCTCCCTGGCCCATCGCTCGGCGGATTTTGCGGCGGGGTCGTCCATGGTGGATTGGCGAAATCGAAAAAGTCGCTCATATCGCTGGTGCCGCTCCAGCCATCGCGGGCATTGAGGGGTTGGAGGTTGAAACGTTCTTCGACGAACTTTAGCCACGCCGTGTAATCGGTCTGGACGTGGGAAACGTAGTTCGCTTTGGCGAATGGTGAGACCATGACCACCGGCACGCGAAACCCGTAGCGAGTGAAGTCACCCGGAGGATCGTAGGGCGGCGAACTGTGTGTGAGAGCTGCAAAAGTGCACCGGGGATCCGTCGCGCTCGTGCAAATATCGACGGGCTGAATGTTATCTGGACTCGGAACATTCGTCGGTGGCACGACGTGATCGTAAAGGCCTCCGCCTTCGTCGAAGGTAAAGATAAGGACGGTCGACGACCATTCCGGTCCATTCATCACAGCATTAATCAGCTGTTCGGTTTCGGCTACGCCGTCTTGTATGTTGGCGGCCGTGCCGTCGGGTTTCTCGTCCGCGTCCGGCTTGTCGATGAAGGTGACGGAGGCGAGGTTACCGCTTTGCGCGTCCGACAAAAACTGAGAAAACGATGGATCGTTGATTACGTTCGTGCTGCCGTATCGATCCATGAAGCCGTTGAACACGGAGGCGTAGGTGTAGCCCTGGGGCAGTTCGGTGTAAATCTTCCACGACACGTTCGCGGCTTGCAGAGAATCAAAGATGGTCTTCGACTGAATCGGAGGTTCGATGCCGCCCATATACGGGTAGGCGTAGCCGCCCGAGGTTGCTCCCATCATGTAATAGCGATTGGGTTGAGTACGAGTGGCAGCAGGGGCAAACCAGTTGTCGGACATGGCGAAGTTCGTCGCCAGCCAGTAGTGGTAAGGAAGATCGGAGCCCGTGTAGTAGCCCATGGCACGAATACCCTGCACATCATTTTCGCCGTTGGCAATGGCAGCGCTGGCGGCGCTGACGACAAAGCCATCCGAGCCGGGAGTAGGAAGACCCAAAGTTCCCGGAGTGTTAGAGCTTGGGTTCGCAACATTGAAATCCCAATGGCCTACGATCCAGTCGGGACTGAGACCGTCGATACAGGCGGTCTGCAAATGGAAGCCGTAGATCGGAGTGGTGGGCACGCCTTGAGCGTTCGGCGACAAGTTCATAGCGCTGCATGGTGTAGTCCACGGCGTTGTGCCCCCGGTCGTCGGGCTGCAGTCTTCCGGCAGACCATTAACTTCGGCTGCCAAGTTGAACGGCGGGGCACTGCGATAGTCGTTCATCTTTCCAAAATAGCTATCGAAGCTGCGATTTTCTTCGGCCAGAAAGATGATGTGCTTGACCACATTCATATTGGGCGGCGGCGGGGGTGGCGGCGGTGTGCTCGTGCCGCCGGAAGTGCCGGCGCAGCCCGTAGAGGCGGCGACCATCGTCAGAAGGGCCAGAGTCAGAAAGCCGGTCAGCAAACCATTCGGCGAGCAAGGGGGCAGATAGCGAAGCGTGGCGCGTTTCATACTAGTACCTCCAAAGATCGAAAAAAGATCGAAGCTCAAAAGCCGCGGGTCCCACCCCTCCCCGTGGTTTTGGAACGGGTGGGACCGCAGGCGGAAAACTTTTACTTGCCAGTTGCCGCCGCGTTCGCGACCTGTTGTGGGCCGCGATAACGGGCGAGATGGGGGATCATCGGCGTTACTTCAAACGCCATCTTGTCGCGCGCCGACTGCAGGGGAACGGGCTTGCTCTTATTCATTTCGACGCGATCGTCCCAGGGGTCGAGCTTGATGCGACTGCCCAGAGGAAGGGCCGCGATCTGCGTTACGTCGGTCGTCTGGAGCGCGGGCGCCGATTGCAGCAGTGCGCTCATGCGCAGGACGCTGTCGCCCTTCGCCATACGGCTGCCAAACTCCGGTGTGATGAGCGCCGACAGTTGTTTCGAGTGGGATTCGAGAGCGCGAAGGAACAGGCCAGCGTTCGCGAGTTTGTCTTTGTAGGGCGAGTTCTGCAGAAATTCGAGTGCCTTCTTGTCCGCCGCTTCTTCCTGGGCTGGGTCGCGCGCCACCTGAATACGGCGGAAGGTTTCTTCATCGGGGAAATTCATGCGATCGCCGAATGCATATTTGGTGTCGAGGCGATGGCCGAGGGCGATGTGGCCGAGTTCATGAGCCAGCACCATGGCCAGCGCAGCCTCATCGGGCAGAACGTCAAGCAATCCGCGGCTTATTATGATGGTGTGCCCCACAGTGAACGACTCGAGGGGAGTGGTCAGCAGTACGCGCGCCCGGACTTCAGGTTGAATGTCCAGGTTATTGGTAACTTCGAGGTTATTAATAACGGTCTGCAATACTCTCGACACGTCGCCCTCGGGTGCGAGAACTCCCGCACGCTGGAGGCGGTCGAGCACGTCGTCTTCGGCCTCACGCTCCCATTTGTGGGTGCTCTCGACGGGCAGGATTTCGTTGGCGGCGTCGGTCTGATCGGCAACGTTCGATGCTGAATCGACTTCCATCGAGGTGAACTCATCGGTATCGGTGGCCAGCTTCAGGTTGTATCCCCAGAGACGCGTCTGACTGCGCATCGCCAGCTTGCGGAACAGGGCATACTTCGCGTCCGATTCCTCGCTATAGACGAATGCGGGCAGCCAAACTCCCGGCCGCATATTGGTGCGCCAGCTATCAAAGTGAAAAAAGAAATTCATGCGGCCTTGGGGTAGATAGGTGCCGTTGAAGCGGACGATGGTGTAGTCCTGATCTTCGACCCAGATGCGGCCGGAGAAGTGGGCTCCTTTTACTTTCGGCTTCGGCGACACATCGAAGACGAGGGTGCGGACGTCGCCGAGAAATTCCTGGTGGAGAAATTTGAGGTCGTAATTCTGCTGGTCGAAGCCGTAGATGTAGACCATTTGCATGAAGCCGAGAGCAACGTAATTCATCTTGTAGAAGCCGTTCAGCTTCTCCAGAAATCTGCTGCGCATCGACTTGGTGTCCTTCTGGAAGGACAGATCTTCGAGGCCTTTCTTCATGATCAGGCGCCCGATGAAATATTTGTCGTTCGTCGGCACCTGGCCGAGTTGGTCATCGCTCTTGTAGTCCTGGATATAGGTTTCGACCATCGGAGTGTAGGACTTCATGTCCTGAACGAACTTGGCTTCGCGATAGAAGATGCGGTCGGCCATTTCGTTGTCTTTCAGCGCGGGATGCTCCGGGACGGCCGTCGAGTTGGGCTGCACGTCGTCCGAGCTGGAAGCCGACCAGCCAACGGCGGAAAAGAGTAAAAGTGCCAGTGCGATTTTTGGAATTTGCATACGGTGTCCGCTCATTGGGAATATCTCCGATCAAAAACTTTCTGCAGTTGCGACTGTTAATGGGGTCGCCGGCAGGCCTCTTCAGTTGACTAGTCCGCCGCTCGCTCCAGGATCTGAGCAGAAACGCCCGAAGCTTTACAGGCACAGCTCGTCCCCAGCAGTTGAAAAAATTCGCTTGCCGGAAACTTGCTTCCAGAACTCGTGCCAACCTCAAGCTCGGACGATCTACTTACGATGGGGTATTGGGTGAGGGAACCAACTCAGGGGTTGCCGCTGCTGTTTTTCATCTACTGCAAAGTCACCGTCCATCTACTGCAAATTACTCATACGCCAACCCATAAGCAGTGAAGCGACTCTAAGTTTGAGCTGGGGAGAGCTTATGAAGAAACGGATCGGAATAGTCTTTGGGACCCGTCCGGACGCGATCAAGATGGCGCCAGTCGTCCTCGAACTCAGAAAACATCCAGATGAATTTATTCCAGTAGCCATCTCGACTGGTCAACACCGTCAGATGCTCGATCAAGTGCTTCAGGTATTCGATGTGCGCACCGACATCGAGCTCGATCTCATGCGCCACAACCAGACGCTCAATGGGCTGACGCGGAGAATCCTCGAGTCGATGGATACGCTGCTCGCCGAAAATCCGCTGGACTGCCTTCTTGTACAAGGAGATACGACGACTGCTTTCGCGGCAGCGCTGGCTGCCTTCTATAGAAAGGTTCCGGTCGCGCACGTCGAAGCGGGCCTGCGCAGCCACGACATTTATCAGCCCTGGCCGGAAGAGGTGAATCGGCGTCTGGCGGCCGTAGTCACGCAATTGCATTTTGCACCCACGCCGCTGGCAGCGGAAAACCTGCTGCTGGAGGCGATCCCGGCGCAGGACGTGGTCACGACGGGCAACACCATCGTCGATGCGGTGCACAAGCTCTTGGAAATGCAGACGATTGAGCATCCTCTTCCTCAGGACGTGCCCGACGACGGCTCGCCGATCGTTTTGATGACGTCTCACCGGCGCGAATCGTGGGGCGTGGAACTCGAGAATATTTGCGATTCGATACTCGAACTTGTCGAACGCTTCCCGCGTATTCGAGTCATCTACCCTGTGCACCTGAATCCGAATGTTACTTCGACGGTGGAAGCGAAATTATCCAATCGCGATCGCATTCATCTGATTCCGCCGGTTGACTATTTCCAATTCCTGTCATTGTTGCGCCGCTGCTATCTCGTGCTCACCGATTCTGGCGGAGTGCAGGAAGAAGCGCCGATCTTTCACAAGCCGGTGCTGGTGCTGCGCAAAGTGACGGAGCGGCCAGAGGCTTCGTTGCTGGGCATGGCGAAGATTGTTGGCACCTCGCGCGAAGCGATTGTGAGCGAGGCATCGCGGCTCCTGAGTAACGAATACGCATACAAGAGCATGGCTGCGGGCGAGTGTCCCTATGGCGATGGGAGCGCCGCTGCCCGCATCGCGACCGCGTTATCGCGTTGGCTGAATGGTGAGCGACCGGTGCTGCACGACTACGAGCAGTTCCAGGGCGCGGGAAGCAGCGAACAAGTTTCGATTGGCTCCGACGAGTTAGTGGGGCAAGCGGTTGAAGTTGGTGGGGAAGAATTGGCTGGACAGGCCGAAGGACGCGGTGACGGCGTATGTTAATGGATTTGTTTTGTACGACCTTGCTACTCATTTGTATCTACACGCTCCGTCATTATTTCTTCACATTCAATCGTCTTTTCGGAAAGCAGCGCCACCCGTATGTTGACCTGGAAAGCGCTGCCTGGCCCGAGATTACGGTATTGATCGCCGCGCACAATGAAGAAGCAGTGGTTGCCGACATCATGAAGGCATTGATCGAGGCGGACTATCCCAGAGACAAGATGACGATCATCCCCGTCAACGATCGGTCGACCGATCGGACACGCGAGATTATCGATGCCTTCGCCGAACAGCACCCGAGCATAGATCCCTTCCATCGCGTCGGCGGAAAGCCGGGCAAGGCCGCGGCTTTGAAGGATGCAATGACGCTGGTGAAGACCGAGGTCGTGCTCATTTTCGACGCGGATTATATTCCTGGCAAAGCGCTCCTGCGGCAACTGGTTGCGCCGTTTTTCGATCCTGAGATTGGCGCGGTTATGGGTCGAGTGGTGCCGCTGAATGTCGGGAAGAAATGTTTGACGCGTCTTCTGGATCTCGAGCGCTCCGGCGGTTATCAGGTAGATCAGCAGGCCCGCATGAATCTGCATCTCGTGCCGCAGTATGGCGGAACGGTTGCCGGTGTGCGCAAGAGCGCGCTCGCCGAAATTGGCGGATGGAATGAGAACGCACTGGCTGAGGACACCGATCTGACATACCGGTTGCTCATTGCCGGATGGAAGACGGCTTACGAAAATCGCGCCGAGTGTTATGAAGAAGTGCCCGAGCGCTGGCCGGTCCGCGTGCGCCAAATCACGCGTTGGGCCAAAGGCCACAACCAGGCGATGGTCAGCTATATCGCACGCACGGCCAAGTGTTCAGGTCTCGGCTGGTTTGAACGCATCGACGGCTTGCTGCTCTTGGGTGTTTATCTGATGGGGCCGGTGCTGTTGTTGGGATGGCTGCTCGCGGTGGTGCTCTTCTATACCGGAGCACCGATCGGTGGCGGCTTGGCGGTGCTGGCGCTGGGCGCTTTCACTACGCTCGGAAACTTTGCTGCGTTCTTTGAAATTGCGGCGGCCGCCAGGCTCGATGGTTCGCGGCAACGAATTCGTCTTCTGCCGCTGACTCTCTTCGGATTCACGGTCAGCTTGATCAGCGTTTCGCACGCTGCCTGGCAACAGGTGTATGAAAGCACGGTTGGAAATTTCTTCGGCAATAACGAACTCGTGTGGGATAAGACTGAGCGTTCGCGCACCGCGCCGGTGCTCGACGACGCGCTTTCCCACTCTGCTCCCGTGTTGAGGGAGTCTCTCTAATGCTGCCGTGGGCCCCGCTTGCGTTGACCAGTGTCACGGCGGCGCTGCTCGCGATACCGGTGACTCCGGCGCTATACGAGTTATGGAAGCGCGGCGACGCGTCTCCGCTGCCCACCTCGCGGCATGACGGCCGGATCACGAACTTTGCGGATGTCTTGCGGACGCGCCTCGAACCTCTGCGCCCGGAACTAGGGCGCTGCCGCACCGAGCATGAAGTGTCACGAGCGTCGCTGGCGGGGATGGAGATATTGCTTGTCGGGAAGGACAATTTCTCTTTCGATTCGCCGCAGATTCATGGCATCTCTACTTTGATGTTCGGCGATGCGGCGCGAATTCCCGCTGGCAAGGTTGTCGACGCCGATGTTTACGCCGAGGGGCCAATCGAGTTGGGCAAAGGGTCAGTTCTGCGGGCGGCGCTTGGCCGCGATGACGTCATCCTCGGGGAAAACAGCACCGTGCTGCGCTGGCTTCACGGCGATGGCAATCTTTATTTGCGGCCCGGAAGCACCGTCTATGGCCGAGTCTCAGCGGATCGATCGATTCGCCTCGAGCGCGCGTGCGCTTTTCAGCATATGCATGCTCCGCACATTTTGACTATCGATTCTGACGACACGCGGGCGCTGCCCACCGCGGACGCGCATGTCTGCGCCGCGCGGAAAGACTTGGAAGAGGATGCGGATGGCCGGGTGACTGGCGATATGTTTACGTCATCCCGTCCGCGCCTGCGCGTTGAGGGAGATTTCGCGCTGCCGCCGGGCGAAACACTCAACGCAAATGTGATCGCTACTGGCGAGGTTCATATCGGGCGCGGCGCGCGCCTTTTGGGCGGCGCCAAGAGCTACAAAGACACCGTTGTCGACGAGGAGGCGTGCGTGCACGGCAGCATCGTTTGCGGCGGTACGGTATGGCTTGGTCCGCGCACGTTTGCGGCGGGGCCGGTTATGGCGGAATCCGATGTTTTGATTGCCCGTGGCGCGCGCATCGGTTCCCCGGATGCGCCTACCACGATTTCGTCGTCCGGCGTCAACATCGCCGCGGGATGCCAGTTGCATGGGACGGTCTGGGCACGCGTGCGCGGAAGCATTGAGGCCTGATGCCCACCGGGCCAGCACGGCTGGGGGGACGCTCGCGGAAAGCCAGGTCTCGACTCTCCTTTGCGTCTGCCCCGCAGGCCACAATCCCGCTGATCGCACTGATTGCGCTGCTCGGCTGCAGAGCGCAGGCATCCGGCGCGACTGCTTTTTCCCCTGCGACTTTTCAGTCGCCCGATGGCGCGATCACGCTCACTCAGGGAGGCAATTATGTAGAGCCCTACTTCGCGACCAAGGCGCTGATGGTGGCGCAGGATGGCGGGTTGGATATACACGACGCCGCTTACGCCTGGATCGATTGGGCTTTGCCGCGACAGCGGCCGGACGGGCTTTTCCGACGATTCTGCCGCGCGGCTGCAAGCCCCAACGCCAATATTAATACTGACTTCGCGTGGCGCGATTGCGCGCCTGCCGACGCCGACGACTCCATGCTCGCGCTGTGGATGCAGCTGCTTTACCGTATGGCGCCCTCGACGGGCATGCCAGCAGAATGGCAGCACAGCGTCACTTTGGCAGCGAAGCAATTGGCGAAGCTGCGCAATGGGCGGCTGGGTGTTTATCACATTTCGCGACTCAATCATGTTGCCTTGTTCATGGACAACATCGAAGTCTATGCCGCCCTGAAAGATGTTGCTCGCGGACAATTGCGTCTGCACGATCCGGCCGCGGCCGACACTGATGCGCGGGCCGGCCAACTCGAGGCCGCGATCGAGCGCATCTTCTGGGATCGACGCACCGGCCGCTTTCGTCCTTCGATGCAGAAGAGCCGCCCGGCTTTTTATCCCGACATTGTGGCGCAGGTTTATCCGTGGCTGGCGGATATGAGCGGGCCGGGACAGGATCCGCGGCGGGCCTGGCCGCAATGGCGACATACATTTGGCGCGGCTTGGATCGACCGGCGCTATGACACGAATCCTTGGGGCCTGGTGGCGCTGGCTGCCGAAAAACTGGGCGACACGAACTCGGCGGCGTGCTGGACTTCGCAATCCGATTCACTGCGTGGCGGCAGTTCGTGGAATGTGCTGGAAGAAGCGGTATGGCAATCGCTACGGGCGCGTCTTCCACAGGCGCAAGTTCTCGATCCCCAGGCTTGCGACGAGATATGGGATGGCCAGGATAGCCCAACCGCAAATGCCTACCCTGGCATCCAAGTACAACCATGAAAAAAGGGGCCAAGTACGTGGGCGTCGCCGTGCTCGCGCCGCTCTTGCTGTTCGCCGTCGGTTATATGCATCGGCGCGAGGGGAGCATCTCGGGCAAAGGCGCCGACACACTGCTCCTGCTGTTGCCGGACGCGGTCGATGTCAACACGCCAGCGGTGCGCGAATGGATGGACGCAGCGAGCGAAGAAGGCCTCCACTTGCAGCCTATTCACGACTCGGAGTTTCTTGATCCGCTGGCCGCTGTGCATGCCGCGGGAGTCATTCTTCCCGATCAACTCCATCGCTCTGCCAATGACGTGCTGATCGGCGAGCTGTATCGCTATGTGCGCGCGGGCGGAAATCTCATGGTGGTCTATGACGCCTGCACATGGGATTTGAACGGCCGCTTCCCGCCGGGCGATTCGCGGCTCTCAGGCCTGGTGGGCGCCCGCTACGCGCTCTACGACCTCTATGAAGCGAAGACCATGGAGTCGGCGCAAGTTACCGGGACAGCGGCTGCCATGCAGGAGCTGGGTATTCCGCCGGGAAGCTCCGTCCCAGTTGCCGGCGATGGAGGCAGACTCGCGCGCTGGCGTCCGGTGGCCGAACGCGATGCCGCCAGTAGCCGATATGCGTTTGCCGCTTATCAGTATGGCGACGTCGAATACCCCGTCTTTCGCACTGCCGGTAATTTCGATGGCGAAGTATTGCTTAAGTCAAAACATGCGTTGGCCGCTGGCTACCGGCGAGAGGACTTGGGGCAGGTGCTGTTCGTTAATCTGCCGCTGGGATATTTGGCGTCGCGCACGGACGGTTTGCTGCTGCATTCTTTTCTGCATTTCTTTGGCGTTCACATGCTCGGCTTGCCTTATCTGGCATCGGTTCCGGACGGGATCGGCGGACTGGTTTTCAATTGGCACGTCGACGCGCACTCTTCGCTGAAGCCGCTCAAGATACTGGCGGATGAAGGCATCTTCGATCGCGGCACGTTTTCTATTCACTTCACCGCCGGGCCGGACGTGGATGCGTTTGGGGATCACAAAGGGCTTGACGTTGCGCACGACGCGGAGACGCAAAAATGGATCCGCTACCTGAAGGCGCACGGGCAGGAGGTCGGCAGTCATGGCGGCTGGATCCACAACTATTTTGGCGACCACGTCAACGAAACCAACAAAGACGAATTTCAGAAATATCTGGAGATGAACAAGGATGCTCTGGAGCGCATTTCCGGCGCCCACATTACGGAGTACTCCGCGCCGCTCGGCAATCAACCAGAATGGGTGACGCGCTGGCTGGAAAAAAACGGATTTGTCGCCTACTACTTTACGGGCGACGCGGGACTCGGACCGACGCGCGTGTATCGCGATACAACACGCGACGGGCCGGGCATCTGGGGTTTTCCTATTCTTCACATGGGCAAGGAGGCGAGCCTGGAGGAGATGGGCTTCGACGACATACCCATTGGTGAGGTGCGGGAATGGCTGCTGGCGGTGACCGACTTTGCGGTGCGGGAGCACGAGGCTCGCCTGTTGTACACGCACCCGTACGGAGCCGAGCGCTTCTTTGGCACGCTCCGCGACTGGCTCGATAACGCCGACGTGCTCGAGAAGGAAGGCCGCTTCCGCTGGTACACCATGACTGAGCTGTCAGGCTTCCTCAATCAGCGCGAGTCCGTCCAGTGGACGCTGCTGCGGAACTCGCCGGGCAAGGTAACTCTGAGCGCTTCCGATCCCAAGACTCTCGCGCATGAGACCTGGGTTTTTCCGCAGGAATATTACGGAGATGCGCGAGTCGAGGAAGGTAAAGCGACGATTCGAGTGGAGGATGGAATGATCTTTGTTGCTGCTGGCGATGGCCACCAGCTAGGTATCGAATTCAATTTGCGCCGCGACCCGTGGCGGACGCGGGCGCAAGCCGTCGAGGCCAAGCGATGAAGCGAACGCTGATTTTTTTCGCGTGTTTGCTATCGTGCGCCTTGGCCTGCGCCCAGGCCAGTTCAAACACCACCGCCGCGCCCGGATCGAGCCTCCCCGGCTTAGGCGCTCTCACTTTAGGTTTGGAAGGGCCCGGATATATAGAAGTGGGCGGCAGCCACAGTTCGCTGACCGACGGCTACGCCGACTGGAACGATTTCTACGCGCGAGGCGTGGTCTCGGGCGGCCGCAATGTGTTGACGGGAGAAGTCACGCGCGAAGCCCGATTCGGCGACAGTGGATGGTTCGGCAATCTCGATCTGGTCCGCACGCTTTCTGAGAACTGGTTTGCCGAGGGCTCGATCGGCGGCAGCGTTGGAGGATTTTTCCTGAACAAGTTTCAGACCACTGGACTCATCAACCGCAAGTTACTCCGTCGTCGACAACTTGTAGTCACTGCCGGAGCTGGTTTTGACCAAAGCAAAACTACCGACAATGACGTGCGCGGTCAGGTGGGAGCCGCGTACTACCTTCAACATCCGCTCGTGCTTCAGGGCGGCTTCATGTGGACGCACGCCAACCCGGGAGACATCCTCGCCCGCACCCAATACCTGGCGGGCACTTGGGGGCATCAGAAGGAACATTTCATTTCCCTTCGCTATGAGTGGGGGCGCGAAGGATATGAAGTGCTCGGACTACCCACACCTCTCGTGCCCGCTTTTAGTGTGGCGGAAAATTTTCGCGAGCACACAGCCTCCGGCACGTGGCGACAATGGATCGGCCCAAACTGGGGGATGAACTTCAACGTCGAACAACATCAGGAGCCGGCGTATCACCGCATTGGAGGCACCTTCGGTGTATTCCTCGATTTCTAAGTTGCAAGATCAAGAGCGCGAGGAAGAGAGGCGACTCCCGCCGGCGCTTGAGGCTATGCGTCATCGTGGATGGCGGGGAGGCGTGATCACGCCGCATCGGGCCTTCGTCCGGCTGCGACTTGGGCCGCAACAGGTTGCCGAGAGCATAGTTCTCGCCTTCGCGGGAACGGCTGCGTGGATCGCGCTGTTGCCCACCGTGGGACGATTTTGGGGACATGTCCTCGCATTCTGGGGAAAGCAACTTGGATTGAAGAGCGATGTCATTCTGGTTCCGCAGGGATGGGGCAGTCACATTCATTTTGCGCTGCCGTGCTTCGGACTCTCTGCCGGACCTGCTAGCGGCGAGGCCTGGTGGATCACGACTGGGGTGACGATTCTAGCGTTTGCCGCCAGTTTCCTATTGACCGAGGAAGCCTTGCCTTGGGCTTACCTGCTTCGGGGATTTTGCCTGTTGCAGGCGACCGCGCTCGGATACTTCGCCGTGGCATCGGCTCGCTTTCCCCATGATCTGCCGGGGTATACCGTCAGCATGCTGGTATTCAGCTGCGTTCTGATCGGGCTGATTCCGGTGCTCTACGGCTTTACTTTTTATTTGCTCGACTTCACCCTTGCCCAAAAGATTTTTCTCACTCTGGCCACAGTCTCCCATCTCGTTCTTTTCGTGCCGCAGCAATATATGCTGCACGTGTATCTCCTCCACGGATCAGTCCTCTTTATGCCGGTGCTCTACTTCGTCTTCGGCCCGTTCCTCGATATTCTTGTTTTTATTGGCTTTTACTCGTGGGGAATGAGCTGGACGGGGCGAAACCTGCTCGAGGTTTAGCTCCAACAATAATCTCTCGCTAATCTTCTCGCTCACCGCAGGGACTCTCACTTGAGTCTGTCTTGCTCAATTTGCTTTAGCCGATCGCCGGCGATGAACTTCCGATTTGCCGCTTCCCTGAGCGCCGGACTGCTTCTGTGATAAAAAAAGGAAGGTCGCCCAGTGCGCGAAGAACGCTGCGCTTTGGCTGCGACCGAGTGAATTCTCTTACCCCTTCCTCCAAACTTCGGTAATTTGCGAATGAACTTCCTATTCTGCGTCAATACAGAAAGTCCTGTATTTTAGCGGTCTACACCCTGTAGAAAACCTGAGTGCGCAGACGTACCAGCCTTTTCTTTTACGGGTAATCCCTGATACGTAGGAGGTTCCTTTTGCGAAATTTCTACTCCCGTCTGCTTCCGGACAATTTTTGCGCCGGGTCTTTAAAGTCGTCCCCAATCCCTCGCGCCCGCCAGGGCAGGTTGCCGCTGAACTTACTTCGCCGGGTTGCGGTTGCCGCGATTCTGGTAACTGCCGCGCTCGGCCAGGGCGCCAACTTAAGTGCAAGTGTCGGGGTCAACATTGCGTCTCCGTCAAAGGGTGCCAGGGTTGCGTCGCCAGTGCAGTTCGTTGCGTCGGCCACCGCGCCGGGCGGGCGGGTGATCAGCGCCATGCGCATCTACGTCGACAGCCAGGACGCCTATACTGTCGACGCCTACAGTCTCAATACCTCATTGGCGCTGGGCACCGGCGCGCATAGCATCAGCGTGCAGGCTTGGGATAACACTGGCGCGGTTTATGTCAAGAAGATGAACATTATCGTGGGCGCCTCCGGACCCTATCAGGAGAATTTCAACGCGACGTCGCAGTGGGTGTCGCAGTTCTCGCAAGCGGACGGTTCAATTCTTTACGTCCCAGGGCAAATCGAGCCCTATTTCGCCAACATCGGCGCGATCGGCATGACCAAGGATCCGAATCGCATGCCCGAAGTCGTGGCCTGGATGAACTGGTACGTCAGCCATCTCAATTGGCCGGACAAGTGGGGCCTCTACGGCACGGTGTATGACTACACCGTCAGCAATGGGGTCGAGACGCCGACCTACACCGCTGACTCGACCGATTCTTACGCGGCTACCTTTCTGACGCTGGCGTGGAATGCGTGGGAGAGTGGCGATGCGAACGCGCGCTCCTACATTTCGAGCATCGCGTATCAGCTGGATGTCATCGGTGGAGTGCTGATTCAGACGCAGCAGAGCGACGGTCTCACCTGGGCTCGCCCCGATTATGAGATCAAGTACCTGATGGACAATTCCGAGGGCTATCGCGGACTGAGCGACCTGGCGTCGCTATTCAGCGCCCTCGGCGATTCCGCCAAATCGGCATACTACGCTACCGCCGCGACTTCCATGCAAAACGGCATTTTGAGTATGTGGTCGAATGGCAAGTGGGCGGTTTACAAGAATTGGTATGGCCAGTTCATCGCGCCTAACATGGGCACCTGGTATGCCGACGCCAGTTCGCAGATTTTTCCGGTGCTGATGGGGGTGGTGAAATCCTCCGATCCACGCGCGCAACAAGCCTATGCGGCGCTGAATGCGGCATGGCCGGGCTGGCCAGAGCTGTCGTTCAATTCCCAGGATCCATTTCCCTGGTGCCTGGTAGTCGATGGCGCGGCGGCGATGGGAGATCAGGCGCGCGTCACTACCTATATCAATACTGTCCAGAATAAATATGTGGATGCCGGTTTCCCCTGGCCGTTTTATAGCGCCGAGGCGGGCTGGTTTATGCGCGCGAATAACTACATGCTGGGCCGCGGTCTGTAACCGCGGATTGGCAGAGCACTGCGACGAGTTCACTCCTGGAAGGACTGGTTCGGCGTGCCCCGCAGATGCGGGAGGCTGGGCCAGTCCCTTTTTGCTAGAAATGGAACTCGATGCGATTTCCGCACATGTCAGCGGCATCAGACGGTGCGAACATGTCTGCTGAAATTCTTTAGATCTAGCTGAAATTCTTAGATCTATTGGAACCGGTATCCAGGTTTGGGTGTGCAGCGATAGACGCGCCCTTTGTCCGGATTGACTCCGGCATCGCAACTCGCCCAACTCAAGAAAAGCGACGGTCCCAGCGGAAAGATAATGGTCTGACCGTCGAGCTCTGCCTCTATGCTAACGCTCTCGGCGGTGGCGGGCAGGGTGAAAGACAGGCTCTCTCCAAAGATCACCGGATAAGACCAGCGTTCGCTTTGAGTCATCATGCGCCGGAAAACTTCGGCCTCTAAGACAAAAGTGGTGGTGTCGGACCAGTCGCGAGCCGCGGCAGTGATGACCTGCCCGCCTTGTGTGAAGTGATCGGTTTCAATTCTGGTGAACGGGCAGGGGCCGGCGATGCACGAGGCGCGAGCATCGCGAAAGTCGTTGCCCGCGCCCGCATCCAAAGTCGCCGAACCGAAGGCCGCTTTCCATTTACCGTCGGGTGAGCAGGGACGGTCGCCCTTGCACGGCACGTTGCCCTTGTTCTCAATGTCGAAGGTTTTCACCGCGCTTCCTACATTGAGTTCCGTCATACCTTTGACCGTATAACGCACCCGGATGTTGGCGACCTTATCTTGCGGCTGGCTTTTAAGGGCTGGACTGTTGGCGAGCGGAATGAGATGGACAACGTAAAGCTTGTTGGCGACGACCTCGTTGAGGACAAGAGGGCGGTACTGTGCGGCGCGAAAAGACAGAACGACGGGATGCCCTTTGCGAATTGGCTTGCGCAGTTTGAGCAGAAAAAATCCGGCGGAATCAGATGTGGCATCCGAGGCGGCGAGATCGCCGGCGGAGATCGTGACGCCGCCAATCGGCTGCTGTTTGCGCGGATCCGCATCCTGAACCAGGACCGCGCCGCGAAGAGAAATGGCTTTTTCCCTTTCCCAGTGGATTACCGCGAGAATGCTGCCGGTAAGGACAAGAGCAACCAGCACAGCGATCCCAGCTTCGATTTTGTGGGTGCGAGTCATGCGCACAATCATCGATAATATTAATATTAATATGATGATAGTTTGGTTTGCACGGTTCCGCTCAATCGCGGCAGCTTGGGAGGTTTTTCTTGAGTGTGCTCTCAACTCAGAATAGTTGGGACGAGCTTTTGTTCGTCGATTAGATGGATCTGCTTTTATCTAATTTTCCTGGCGCCATGATGAAAAAAATACCAACGAATGACTGATTCGAAATCTAATCTACTTTCGCGGCGGCAAATTCTGCGTCAGGTTATGGGGACGGGCCTTTGCCTGCCATTGGCAAAGTACCTACCCGCATCGTCGTTCAGCTCGCAACCCTCCGCAACCGCTGGCAACCCGGCGGCCGTGTCAGCTCTATCGGCGGAGGACGATCAGTTTCTCAATGAGGTGGAGCAAGCCAGTTTTCTGTTTTTCTGGGAGCAGGGAAATCCGAAAACGGGGATGGTCAAGGACCGCTGCAATGTTCACGCTCTTGACAAAAACGATCAAAAGGTAGCGTCCAGCATTGCCGCGACTGGATTCGGTTTGACGGCACTCTGCATCGGCCAACATCGCGGTTTCATTTCGAATGACGACGCGCTGGAGCGCGTCTTCGCGACGCTGCGATTTCTGTGGAAAAAGTTGCCCAACCACCGCGGATTTTTCTACCACTTCGCCAATCCCGAAACCGGAGAACGCATGTTCGACTCCGAGGTGTCATCGGTGGATACGGCGATTCTGCTCTGCGGCATCCTTACCTGCCGCGAGCACTTCCATCATTCTGGAATCGCGGAGCTGGCAAATCTGATTTTCAACCGTGTGGATTGGACCTGGCTTTCCGAAGATACTTCGCTGCTCACGCACGGTTGGACTCCGGAAGTCGGATTTCTTTCTTCGCGGTGGGACTACTACAGCGAGTTGATGATGATGTATCTGCTGGGCATGGGGTCGTCGGCTTATCCGCTGAGGGCTGAAACCTGGAACGCCTGGAAGCGTTTAACGTTTGAATATGACGGCATGAAGTATATCGGATCATTCGCGCCGCTTTTTGTGCATCAATATTCGCAGGCATGGTTTGATTTTCGCGACAAGCGCGACAAGTTCGCCGACTATTTTCAGAATTCCGTGACGGCCACAGAAGTTCATCGCCGCTTTTGCATCGAGCTCGGGAAGCAGTTTTCCGATTACAGCGATGATTTGTGGGGAATCACAGCTTCCGACTCTCAGCATGACGGATACGTAGCCTGGGGGGGGCCGCCTGTAACGGGACCGATTGATGGCTCGGTCGTGCCGAGCGCGGCCGGCGGATCATTGCCGTTTCTGCCTGCGGCCACCATGCGCGTATTAAAGACGATTCGAAGCCGTTATCCCGCGGCATGGAATAAATACGGATTCGTCAATGCATTCAATCCTCTGAATAACTGGTACGACACGGATGTAATCGGTATCGACACGGGCATCATCTTGTTGATGGCGGAAAATCTGCGTACTGGCTTTGTCTGGGAGACTTTCATGAAAACTGCGGAAGCGAGGCGTGGCATGGAGCGCGCGGGCTTTCATAAATACCAGCCTTAAACGGCAGGGATTCGTCGCCGTGCTACCATTCTTTCTAGTTTTCATACCCACCAACCCCAGGGGCTGTTTCCTCATCGAAGAATCGTTCGAGCTGGCCTGGGTTTGCGCTGGAAGTGCCACTCGGAGTACCGCCACTTCGACTAACATTTAGGTCGCGTAGAGTGCCGGGCCGATCCTTTTCCGTCGCCCAGGGCCTTTTTGATTCAAGTGTACTTCTCGACTGTATTCGATTCAGTCATGTTGGCGAAATCATGAGCACAAACCCTGAGTTCCGCAACGGATGGCGGGAGCGAGTCACAGCTCTCCGAAACGTTCCGGCTGTGTTGCGTTTTGTGTGGGAGTCCGGGCGCACCGTGGTTGTCCTCGGGCTGATCGCGCGGGTAATCGCGTCGCTGCTGCCGCCGGCGTTGTTCTGGGTTTCGAAACTCATCATCGATACCATCTACCGCATCCTCACTACGCATCAGCCGATTGGGACAAGGCTTTGGTGGCTGGTGGCTGGAGAGTTTGTGCTGGCCGTGTCGACCAGCGTCCTCGGGCGAGTGATCGACTATCTCGACGCGCTGCTCGCAGGCAGGTACATGCACCACGTAAGTGTTCGCGTCATGGAGCACGCTGCCTCGCTCGATCTTCTGGCCTACGAAGATCCGGTCTTCTATGACCGACTGGAGCGTGCCCGGGTTCAGGCCACGGACCGCCTGTATATGATCCAGGCGATTGGGCGGCTCATCCAGCAGGTAATTACGACGATTACGTTATCGATTTCGATCATGGTGTTTTCACCGTGGCTATTGTTGATGTTGATTGTGGGAGTGATCCCGGCGTTCGTGGGAGAGACGCACTTTGCGTTTTTGGGGTATGCGAAGAATTTCCGCCAGACTCCGATTCGGCGGCAGCTCGACTATTTGCGGATTTTGGGTGGGAGCAAAGAGGCGGCCAAGGAATTAAAACTTTTCGGCCTGAGAGATTTTCTGACCTCAAGATTTAAGGGCCTCTCCACGCAGGTTTATGAAGAAGACGTGGCGTTGGCTCGCCGCAAGGTGGGAGCGGGGGCCGTACTATCGGCGATCGGTACGGCCGGGTATTACACGGCTTACGTGTTTGCGGTTTGGAGAACGGTCACGGGCGTTTTCAGCTTCGGCACCTTGACTTTGCTGGCGAACGCCATTCGCGAGGCCAGCTCTAATCTGCAACAGACATTTTCAACGCTCTCGACGATTGCGGACCAGGCCTTGTTCCTGACCGATCTGATCGCGTTCTTTGAGATGCATCCCACGATTCAATCGAAGCCGAACGCATTACCGGCGCCGCGGCCAATCCGGCGCGGATTTGAATTTCGCAATGTTTCCTTTCGCTATCCGGGAAGTTCGCGCCTCGTGCTGAACAAATTGAATTTTCATTTACATCCCGGCGAGCGAGTTGCGCTGATCGGCGAGAACGGCGAAGGCAAGACGACCATCGTCAAACTGCTGACCCGATTGTACGATCCGTTTGAAGGGCAAGTTCTATTGGACGGAGTGGATCTTCGCGAGTACAACCTCGAAGATCTTTATCGCGAAATCGGCGTCATCTTTCAGGATTACATGCGCTACGAGATGACGGCGCGGGAAAACATTGCGGTCGGCCGCATCGAGCAGATTGACAACCTGGAGCTGGTGCGGCAGTCTGCTCAGAAAAGTATGGCTGATCACGTCGTGGGGAAACTCCCCTCCGGATACGAGCAGATGCTGGGGAGGCGCTTTGATGGCGGAGTCGATCTCTCAGGCGGCGAATGGCAGAAGGTTGCGCTGGCGCGGGCTTATCTGCGCGACGCGCAGGTGTTGATTCTCGATGAGCCTACTTCAGCGCTCGACGCGCGCAGCGAGTACGAAGTCTTTCAGCGATTTGCGGAGTTGACAGCCGGGAAGATGGCGTTATTTATTTCGCATCGATTCTCGACTGTGCGCATGGCGGATCGTATTGTGGTGCTGGAGAACGGGTGCATTGCGGAGGAAGGAAGCCATGATGCCTTGACGCATCTGGGCGGGCGATATGCAGAGATGTTTGAACTGCAGGCGGCGAGTTACCGATAGAGACAGCGCTAGAAGACGGATTGATCGAAGTCGGACGAATCAAAACAAAGGATGGTTGTAAGTAATGGCTTCTCACACTCAGGCCGACGGCATCATCGGAATTGGCGAGGATGAGCAGCAGCGCTCTTCCATTGGCAGCGGCGAAGCACGAGCGATGCGTGCCGAGGCGACGGAGCTTGCCGCGAATCTCATTTGGCTGCCGGGGACAACTTCGTCCGACACTTTCGCGAAGCGTTGCGAAAAGCTTGCCGAGGATTTTGAGAACATATTCGAAAGCGTGGCTGGAGCCTATTCGCAGGCTCCCAAGTCGGAGGATCTGCTTTGGCTTCGTGACAACGCGCAGCAACTTTCTTCAGCGACCAACCAATTGGCGGCGGAACTGGGGCCGCTGACTAACCTTCCGCATGTGAGCATCAAAGGAGAAGTCGTGCCTCGCGTGCTGGCGATTGCCCGAGCTTATCTGGACGAAGCCGACGACAGTTTCAGCAAAAATAACTTCACAGCGTTTTGTTTAGCCTTTGAAGCGGTAACGCCGCTCGAGTTTCACGAGATCGGCGCTCTGGTGCCGGCGGTAAAGCTTGTGGTGCTGGAAGAGATTGCGGGGCGGGGCGGGGCTCTCGTGAAAGATCCGACGAGCCAGCCCACGAAGCGCGTCACCACGTCCATACGAACTCTACGGCATGTGACGCAGACGTCGTGGAAGGAAGAGCTGGAAACACTCATCCCCTTCGACCCAATTCTTCGCGAGGATCCGGCTGGAGCCTATGCTGCGATGGATATTGAAAGTCGCAATGTTTATCGCGAGAAAATAGCCAAGATCGCGCATCGCAGCGACCGGTCTGAATTGGAAGTGGCGAAGGAGGCTCTCGCGCTCGCGCGACAGGCTCATGCTAAGAAATACGACGACCCGCGAATTGCGCTGCGCGAAGCGCACATCGGCTACTACCTGGTGAGTGAAGGAGAGACCGTCCTGCGTCAGCGGGTTGGTTTTAATCCAACGTTTGACGAACGCCTGCGCTTATTTTTGCGAAGGTATCCCGACGACTTTCTGGTGCTTGGAGTGGTCGTATTGACGCTCGCCGTCATTACCGGAGCGGTGTGGTTACTGACTCCCGCCTCTACTTCTCCGCTGCTCGTTCTGCTGTCGCTACTAGTTTTATTGTTGCCCGGT
>Ga0209008_1000039_pt1 | contig 71187 bp, 57 predicted proteins | sample JacPin_JW_Ref_O3_FD_187963 | JGI IMG/M metagenome (GOLD analysis project Ga0209008, IMG submission 187963) | Forest soil microbial communities from Algoma, Ontario, Canada - Jack Pine, Ontario site 1_JW_Ref_O3 (SPAdes) (version 2) | ecosystem: Environmental > Terrestrial > Soil > Boreal... | reverse complement strand
TCCCATTGGCGTTGACGGTGAAGTCGACGCTTGGGTTCGTTGCCGCCCAGTCGTGTGACGGTTGAGCAGCAGTGTGGATGACCAAGGCGATGTCAGACCCGTAGCGGCTGAAGATGCGTGCGATTCCGTCGGCATCGCGGATGTCGACTTCGTAGTGGCGGTAGCGGGCAATCTCGGAAGTCAGACGGCGGCGTACCCAGAGTGTCGAGGCTTCCTCGCCGAAGAATTCCGCCCTCATGCCGTTGTCGATCCCTACTACGTCCATCCCCTGAGCTGCAAAATAGGCAACCGCCTCAGATCCGACCAGCCCCGCCGATCCGGTGATAATCGCAACGCTCATTCGCTTGATCTCCTTCGAGAAGTTTTTGCTGCTGGTCCTGTTTGCGTCGTACGGGGCTCGGCGATCAGGCTGCGCCGGATCCTTTCAACACAGCGGGAATTGTTTGCGCAAGAATCTTGAGGTCCAGCAGAAGCGACCACTGGTCCATATACTGGAGGTCCAGCTTCATCCATTCATCGAAATGGACCGCGCTTCGTCCGTTCACCTGCCACAGACACGTGATTCCAGGCCTTATGCTGAAACGGCGCCGCTGCCAGTCTTCACTGAATCCCTCATAATCCCGGAATGGCAGCGGCCGTGGTCCGACCAGGCTCATGTCGCCCTTCAGAACGTTTATGAGCTGAGGAAGTTCGTCGATGCTGGTCCGACGCAGGATTCTCCCGAGGGGCGTAATCCGCGGGTCCTTCTTGATCTTGAAGACCGGGCCGGAAACCTCGTTTCGCTCCTCCAGTTCCGCCATCATCTGTTCCGCATGCGGGATCATGGTGCGGAACTTATAGATCATGAACTTCCGCTTGTTGACGCCGACGCGGGCCTGCTGGAAGAAGACCGGGCCGTTCGAGGACATCCAGATCAGCAGGGCCACGGCGGCATACAATGGCAAAAGCAGTACCAGCAACGTGAAGGACACCACGATATCCAGAGTGCGCTTCGCAAGCAGGGCTCCCCAATTGCGAGCATCGGTGTTGGTCACGATGAATTGGTCGCCTTCCAGGTCCTCTGCGTGAGCCCGGGCTGTCTTCAGACCGAAAATATCTCCCTCAAAGCGCAGGATGATGCCCTGCTGTTCGCACAGCGCCGCTGCCTGAAGGCAACGGTCATAGAACTCACCAAACGGCAGGTACATCGCGACTTCATCGACGACGTTGCGGCGCAGGAACTCCGCGAGGCCGGTGTGGTCGCAGGCAATCGTGAAGCCCGTTTTCTGGAACTCATCGAACCCGTGCCAGTTGTGATCGACGAAGCCCAGGATCCGGTATCCAAGGTCGGGATCGGAAATCCTCTTGGCGAATTTGATGGCGCGCGAATTGGTGCCCAGAATAAGGACGTACCTCAGATTCCGGCCCCGCCGCCTGGCCCTGCGCAGGAAACCCTTGAGAAAAACCCGGGAAGCGAACACGAAAAACAAGGTGAAGGCGAAAAACAGGAACAGCAGAGGCACATTCACCATGCCGATCGGACAAACGAACGCGGCAAAACCCAGACAAGCGGTCGACAGCGCCGAGGCTTTTGCGATGTCAAGGGCATCGGCGAGCATCGAGGACAACCGCCTTGATCTGTACAGGCCACACAGTGAAAAAAGGCCGTGCCAGACGGCCAGGAGCACGAAAGAGGTTACGCAGTTCGACAGCTTGACCCTGATGGAAAGAAATTCCGGCAAGGGCACGCTGGTATCTCGATAGGCGATGAACAGGGTCGCAAGCAAGAACGACAACACCAGCAATCCCATGTCGACCGACTTCAGCGACAACAGCAGAAATCGTCGTCTGGCTTCATTCACAGGAAATATCTCGCGGCACGGTTTGGTTCAGGACAAGCGACGGAGGACTGATTTCATGCTTCAGGATTTAGAGTGAAGTCGCACTGCCTGCAAATTACAGTGGCTCGACCTGATAGCCGGTGAGCCGAAGTGAAAGCGACCTTTGGATGAGCTGGACTGAAACGACCAGGCTCGGGTCATCGTCCTTCGCGACAAGGATTCCTTCGACACCATCCAGACTCCCTCCCCGAATCCTGACGCGGCACCCGATATCGATAAAAGGATGCAGAGAGAACGCTGGACCACTCGAAAGCAGGGTCTGTATCGATTCGATCTGGCTGTCGGGAATCGGGACGCCGGCGCCGCGGGCGCCTACAAACTGAGCGACGCCGCCGGTCCGCAGAACCGACACCCGCGTGTTGACCGCCTCCCCGATCCGCACAAAGACGTAGTGCGGGAACACGGGCGTGTGAACCACGCTTCGCCGGTCGCTCCACTGGTGCTGCTCGGTGAACAGCGGAAGAAACACCTCGATCCCCTTGAACTTCAGCCGCTCGGCGATTCGCTTCTCATACCGTGGCCAGGTTTGAAGGGCGAACCAGGATGTTCCCGTTGCCGGCCCGGTTGCTTGATTTGCTTGCTCAGCTGGGATTGTTTGCAGGTTGCGCATAGCTCCGCTAGACCGAGTCACATATCCGGGTGACCCTTCTGAGCTAATCGGTTGCCCGATCTCCCCTGCCAGGCTCGGAGCGCGTATTGCCCGGCTGCGATTGATCTCGCGGCAGCAGTGGGAAGGCCGAGACGACAACGAACCTAAAATCTGCGGTACAACACTTCCGGGATCGGGAACGTCCGTTTGTTCAGAACCGCCCCGAGAACCCGAACCTTCGCAGCTTGTAAATTCGCTGCCACGCTTTGGGCGACTTCCCGTCGCGTCGAATTCGCTTCCAGTACCAGGACAAGACCGTCGGCAAGCTGTCCCAGGGCGACGGCATCCGCATAACGGGACAGCGGCGGAGCGTCAACGAGCGTGTAATCGAATTCTTTCCGCAACTCTTCAAAGCGGGCCTTGATGCGATTGGAATTCAGAAGGCTTGGAGAGTCAGCCGCAAGAGAGCCACTGGAAAGCAGCCAGAGATTTTCGGTATGAAGCGGCTTGGTGAAAGTACGAATCGGCCCTTGTCCCAACAGTGCATCGGTGAGGCCGAAGTGATTGGTTGTGCCGAACAGTTCCGGCAGGGATGGCGAGCGGAAATTGGCTTCCACCAGGCAGACCGATCCTCGCACGTTGGCAGGCAGGGCCTCGGCGACTCGGGCGCAGATTTGGCTGCATCCGCTGCCCTTGTCAACCGCTGCAAACACAACCAGGCGTGGGGCGTTCTGAGCCTGCAAAGAGAAAAGCCGTTGCACCAGGCGCAGGGCTTCTTCATGAGCCAGCTGGTCGACCGGCAGTGGAGCTGCCGGGCGCCTTGAATTCTTGGCTGTTGGTTGATCAACAGGTCGCGCGGGCGGAGGCGCAGGAGCATCGGTCGCAGGCCGGTCAAGCACAGGCGCACGACCTGCCTGCAGCATCAGTTCAAAATTTCTGCTCATTGTTTCCCCGCTTCCGGGCGCAAGGAGTCCATATCCTCAAGCGCGAGTTTGGCAGCAGGCGAGAGCGCGACCGGCGCCGTGGGCAGTGCAGCCTGCTGTCCTGGATCTAAGTGCTCGGAATGTTTCGCCCGAAGCCTAGCCTGGCGTGTTGCCTCAGGCATCGGCTGAATTCCGCTAGCGGGATCCTCCACCCGGGCCGTCGCGAGGCTTTGAACTGGCGCCATCGGTGCCGATACTGGCGGTGCCGGGATTGAAATATCCTGGACCACGGGGGGTTCCACGACTGGCGGCCGGCTGGCTGCGGCGTTGGTTACTCCGCCAGGAAGCGCGCTCGGCATTCCACCTGTATCAACTCCGGTGACAACCGCCAGTACCAGCGCAGCTGTGACCATGGCTCTTGCGGCGATTCTGTGAAAGTTCCCCCTGCTCGCCTCCGTAACCCGGTCCGGCACCGCAATGTTCTGGGCCGGTAAAGCATGAATTAGTGGCGGTGGAGCGACCGGAGTTTTGACCAGTGATTCCAGGTCCAGGTCGGCAAGAACTTCCAGTATGACGTTGCGATCGATCACCTCGTGCTTTAGCGCGCAGGCCAGGGACATCGCGTTGAAGCACAGATTGTTTATGTTGCGCGGAATCCCGCCGCTGTGTTCAGCGATCAGGAGCCTCGCACCGGTAGTGAAAATGGAGACGTCCTTGCAGCCCGCGGTCCGCAATCGGTGATCGATATAGTGATCCACATCGGGCGGGGATAGCGGCTCGATCCGGATGACCATCGAAATGCGTTGACGCACCTGCGCCGCCGAAGGCCTTTTCAGGATCTCTGCAAGCTGGGGCTGCCCGGCGATGACGATCTGAATCAGTTTCGCCCACGGAGTTTCGAAATTCGAAAGCAACCGGACAGACTCAAGGACGTGCTCTTCCAGATTCTGCGCTTCGTCAATTACCAGAACGAATCGCCGGCCCGCGTTCATCTCCTCAAGCAACACGCGGTTCAGCGCTTCATGCATCCAGGGCAGATCTCTGCCGACGGAGTCGATATCCAGGTCGAGCAAAAGATGCCGCATGAACTCGCGAGCATCACAATCGGTTCGAAACAGGAATGCCGTGCGTGCCTTGCCTCGCAGCGACTCAAGGTACTGGTAGATCAGCGAGGTCTTGCCCATTCCTGGTTGGGCAATAAGCGCGAGGAAACCCCGGCCGGCCTCTGTGCCATAGGCGAGTGAGGCCATGGCCTCCCGATGTTGCTGACTTAGATAAAGGAATCGCGGGTCGGGAGTAACTCCGAACGGTTCCTCGGCGAGTTTGTAGTATTCCAGGAACATCTACGCCACCCGCCTGGGCATCGAGGCCAGCACCGGCATCTTCAGAACATCAGCGACTTCAGCAGGTGTGCGGAAAGACGAATCCAGGTAGTCGGCGACGAAACCTGCGGCAATAGCGACGATGATCGCCAGTATGAACCCGGCCAGGGTAACCAGAACCGGGCTATAGGCCGGAAGCGCCGGGACCACCGCGGGAACAGCAATCGCAACGTCTGCAATGCTCTTTTTATCCAGAACGTCGGAAGCGCGTTCCTGCTCTCTTTTCTCGATGTAGAGCAAGTAATTAGCCTCGTCCGCTTTCGCCTCGCGGAGCAGGGCGCCGCGCTGAACCGCGTTCACGTCCAGATCGACCATCTGCAGATTCATGTTGTGAACGCTCGTGGCAAGAGATTTCTCCGCGGCCTGTTGGGCGGCGAGGTCGGCTTGTGTCTTGGCAAGGTCCTCGCGCAGCAATTCATATGTGGGGTCACGGTCGGTGGTCTCATTCACGTACTTGGTCTTCTCGGCTTGCCCGAGGGCTTCCTTGGTCGTGGCTATCTCCTGATCGGCCTCTCGAGCCAGTGGATAGGAGGGATCGAACTTCATCAGAATCTGGTTCCGGTTGTTCTCGGCGGTGACGAGACTGACTCCCAGGTCCTGAAGAAGAACACTCGCGGTGTTCGATGTCTGCTGAGTAGGGGAACGCTCGGGCGTAGCGGTGATCTGGGCCTGTACGTTCGCGATGCGCTGTTGGTCCCCGGCGATCGACTGCTTGACTTGGTACAGTATCGCCTCGGTGTTGGCCACCTCTTGAGCCATATTCGTGCGGAGATCATCGGGGTCGGCGATTCCCGATGTGCGGCTGAAGTCGGTCAGCTTCGCTTCGGAATCGGTTAGAGCCTTTTGATATTTCTCGGCTTCTTGGGTAAAGAAATCAGTCGAGCCGGGAGGACGCCGCAGTTGAAGATGCTTTTCCAGATACAGCGAGCTGAGCGTCTGCAGAACGCAAGCCGGGACCTTAGGATCACCCGTCTTTCCGTACTTCACATTGATCACGTCGGAGTTCTTCTCCGCCTCCACGCCCAGGCCCCGCTCAAGCTTTCCCGCAGCTGTTTCGAGTCTCGCCGCCTGCCTGCGCTCGGGATCCTGCGGCAGCAATATGTCCAGCACGCCAGGCTTTGGTTCCGCAAGGCCACAAGTCGCTGCGACCGAACGCAGCATGTCCTTGCCTTGAAGCAGGGCAACTTCTGAACTGATTTGGTCCGAGGTCAGTGCCCTCGGCGCCGGATTGGTCGGAGTTTGGGCGGTTGTGATAGCCGGGTCTGAGCGATCCTGCTCAACCAGAACCTGCATGGTCGCGACGTAATACCTTGCGGCCCAGCCCCAGGCGACGACACTGGTAAGCACCACTGTCGCGCAGAAAGCGAACACCGTCAGTCGTCGATGACGGAACACCGGGGTCACCAGGTCTCGCATCGTTAGTTCACGTGACGCTTCCGGGCCCGGGTTCTTTTGAGTCGGCATAATGTGTACCTCGCTGATCTCTCGTCGGTCGGTATGCCAGTGATGCCCCCCGCAGAATCAGTAGAACGCGGGGGACGGGCTGATGCTGGTTCCAATGCCGTACGGTATATATTTGCGGAACTTGGTGATGAATTTCTCCGGGACGAATATCGAGTCTCCCGGCGCGAGATACGCATCTTCGTTTGCGTTTTTGCCGCGCAGAAGGTCGTTCAGGTTGAGCTTCTTGACCTCGACCCAGTTTGTCGACACTCGATGAAACAGGAAAACCTGGGTCTTTGCGGTGGGCACCAGCCCTCCGGCGATGGCGATCCCTTCAGAAACCGTCGTCTCATGGCGCAAGTCATACTGGCCTGGCTTCCCTACCTGACCAGAGGCGAGGAAATATGGCTTTTGAAAATCCACCAGGTCCACGTTGATGATCGGGTCGTGAAGGGTGCCGGCATAGGCCTTCTTCAGCACTTCAACAATTTCAGGTGCGCTCAAGCCCTGAACGTACACGCTGTCCGCATCGAGAATGTTGATGTAACCATCGGGCTGTACCGAGACGTTCGGCTGGTCAAGCTCCGGGGAAAGTGCAAACGTTATGGCCAGCACGTCGTCGGCGTGTACCTTGTAACGAGGATTTCGCTTTTGTAGCGCCGGTTGATCGGAACTTGAATGCTCGGTTGAAGTGCTGACAGTGTCGGATGAAACCTGCGGACCTGAAACGGCGCTCGTCTGGCCCCACACACTTGCGGGTGCTGCAGTTAGAAGAACAAAAAGTCCCAGAACAGACGCGCCCAATCTCTCCACAGGCCCCTCCCTCCTGAACTTCCCCCCAACCCAGCTTCTTGCTGCCAAGGGAGTGTCGTCCCCAGGTCACGCCCGCAGCAATTGAACCTTCGTCCAGATTTGGGTCAGGCGAAATCGTGGCCCGTCGTACAGCGAACATCGAAAGCGAAACTGCTAAGGTTTTCGCGTGAAACTGGCCGAGTGGTCCAGGGAAGGATTGGCGAAACAGGCTGTCGCGCAAGACAGGTGGTGGGACGAATGAAAACTCGGTGCCGAGACGAATAAATCGCGTGCGCCGCGGTTCGACGACGGCTAGAAGATGTCTGCCTTATTTGCAGTTCGGGTTGGACTCCGACAGGAAGGGTAGATTTCCTGGGATCGGGGCCGAGGGCGCGTTTCACGCTTCGCGCCAGGGAACAGGATTTTCCTGTCCGACCAAAACGGTTGGACCTCTCGTCCGTCCGAATTTCCACCCCCACCACCGACGCAAGAAAACACAGGAGTTATCGACGTGATGGCAGCCAATTGGGGGGCTACAAGGTGGTCTCGCAGTTGCCATAGGCATAGCAATGATGTGTCATCTCGCGAGTCGTTTAAGAAGTGGCGGTGGGACCGTCCTTTCGTGAACGGATCGAGCTCTGGTGATTAGCAAGACCGAGCGATCCGCTCAATCCACATTCAAAGGAGATGTTCATGAAAAAGTACATTAAGCCTAGCCTGACAGGGCTTGGTTTGCTGCGCGAAGTTACGAAGTACAGCGGCGGCTGCGGTATTCAGATCTATGACATCTGCCGACCGAGCTAGTCTGGTTTAGCTCCGGAAGGCGGGAGGCTTGAGTCAACAATGGCGACGAATTTCCCGCCCTCCGGAGTTCTTCACTTCGAATAAGTCGCATCGACGCAAACGCCGCACACCTCAGAAGATAACGCCTCTAGTATGAAATGCGAACGTCGCCGGCACATTTACACGTTTCAAGCAAGGAGCCCAAAAGGGTCCAGACGTCCTGCGTTCGCAGTGAATGTTTTCGGGTGCCACTGTTAAGCTGGTCTGAGACATAATGCCGGGTCGAATCTTCCAAGGAATGTGAGACGAATGCCAATTCTAGTGACAGGTGGAGCGGGATACATCGGGAGCGTGACTGCCGATCGACTGCGCGAGAAGGGTGAAGCGGTTGTAGTCATCGATGACCTGGGTCGCGGCCATCGTTCCGCCGTGCACAAAGACGTGCCATTTTATGACGGTCATGTGGGTGACCGCGCGCTCGTGGCCCGTATCGCGGCAGAGCACAAAATCGAGGCGTGTGTGCATTTTGCGGCGCTTGCCTACGTCGGCGAATCGGTACTCGAACCGGCGAAGTACTTCGAGAACAACGCCGAACAGGGCATCGCCCTCATGGGGGCGTTGCTTGAGGCGGGCATCCGGCGCGTGGTGTTCTCTTCCACCTGTGCGACATACGGCGAACCCGACCAGGTACCCATTTCAGAAAAGTGTCCGCAGTGGCCGGCGAACCCGTACGGATGGTCAAAGCTCGCCATGGAACGCATCTTAGACTCCTACGATCGCGCCTATGGGCTCAAATTCGTCGCGCTGCGCTATTTCAATGCGGCCGGAGCAACCGAGCTCCAAGGTGAGTACCACGAACCGGAATCACATCTGGTGCCAAACGTACTTAGGACGGCTCTGGGAGAAACTGCGGAACTTTCCGTTTTCGGCGGTGATTACCCCACACCGGATGGAACAGCGATCCGGGATTACGTTCATGTAAGCGACCTTGCCGAGGCTCACGTTCTGGCGCTCGATTACCTTCGGCTGGGCGGGAACTCCGATTTCATCAATCTCGGAACGGGGCACGGCTATTCCGTCATGGAAGTGATCGACGCTGGCCGCAAAGTGACAGGTCACCCGATACCGACGCGGATCGAACCACGGCGGCCTGGCGACCCTGCGCGATTGGTTGCGGATGCGACAAGAGCGCAGAAGGTGTTGGGTTGGAATCCGGTGAAGTCCGACCTGGCGTCGATTCTGCGGTCGCAGTGGGAGTGGCGCCAAAAGCATCCGCGCGGATACGCTTAGAATCGAGCGATAAAACACAGAAAAGCGTTCCTTGTATCGGCTTCAACTACTGGGTCGAATCGCTTCTCTCGCTCTGCCATCGAGATGTACGATTGACTTCCTTTTAGGGCGTCTTTCATCACAACCGCAGGATAAATCCAGTCAGTTCAGAGACCAAAAAGCCGAAACGGTTGTCCAGCCGCAACCGTATTTTCAAGTAGCTGTTTCCAGCTTAGGTACAGCGTTTGATCTTTGGAGATCGGGAACCAAAAAAGCTGTGCTACTTTGCATTTATTGCCGCTTGCAATCGCGCCTCCTCTAAAAATATGACGACACGTAGACGAAATCCTACCGCTCTAGAGAACCCCAAACTGTCCGTCGTGATACCGGTTTTTAACGAGAAGGACACGATCATTGAGATCCTGGGGCGCGTTCTCACCACAGGCATCGCGAGTGAAGTGATCATCGTAGATGACGACTCGAGGGACGGGACTCGGGAAATGCTACAGAAAATGGCTGAGCTCCGGGCCAAAGGCGAAACTACGGTGGCTCCCGCGGACGGATCCGACTCTCTCAGCTTGCGCGAACTTCGATTCTTCTTCCAAGGAACCAATCAAGGAAAAGGCGCCGCCCTGCGACGGGGATTTGCGGAAGCAACCGGCGACGTTGTGCTGGTTCAGGATGCTGATCTCGAATACGACCCCAAGGAGTATCCGAAGCTGCTCGAGCCGATTGTGGATGGACGAGCAGACGTTGTGTATGGATCGAGGTTCCTTGGTGGTCCGCAGCGCGTGCACTTTTTCTGGCATTACGTCGGGAACCGAATACTTACCTTGCTGTCGGACATCTTTACGAACTTGAACCTGACGGATATGGAGACATGTTACAAAGTCTTCCGTCGCGAAGTCCTCGAAGGAATCAATTTGAAGTCGAATCGCTTCGGTTTCGAGCCGGAAATCACCGCCAAAGTGGCCAAAGGGAAGTGGCGAGTTTACGAAGTGCCCATCAGCTACGCGGGCCGTACCTATGAGGAAGGAAAAAAAATAACCTGGAAAGACGGAGTTCAGGCTTTGTGGTGCATCCTTCGATACCAATTCAAGGACTAGCCGCACATACGACTTCGCGGCGACGGCAAGATGCCGATTCTTCTGTTCGATTGCAACCAATGATTCGAGGCAACGCCTGCTAGAGTGCTGGCGGAACTTTCCCGTCGGGCCTCCTGATGAGGGCCAGGTGTAAAGGGCCGCCTGCGCGCCGGCAGCGGCATGCCAACGTCATCACTCCGCCGCCAGCAGAAATCACCGGCAGCATGCCGTGGCCGTTGGGACACCTGCACCACGACCTTCGCGAAACGCTGCGCGCCCAGCTTTCACCGGCCAGTGCGGTTTCGTGTTCCTCGTTATTGCGCTGCCTGCCACGCTTGGCGCGATTGGCATAATGCGCAGAACTCTTGACCGGCTTCATACCTTCACCGCGCTTCCACCGAGCAATGCCTTCGATCGGATCAGGATTCGCATTTCACGCAGGGCCACCTGATCCTCGGGAATGTCAGCCAACATTGCGAAAGACACTATGGCCGTGACCGCTTCCGGCGTCGCAGTGCACCCCCGTTCGCACAAGAAAAAGAAGGCCTTCGCAATCGTGTCGTCCAGCAGTTGGTCCCAGGCGTTCATCGTTCACGCTCCCTCCAAACCTGCTTCCGGTAGGTGGCGCGCTCCACCTACCAAGCTCTTCGGCAACCCGCACGCGAAACTTTAGTAGGCCACGGATTAAGTTTTCCGGAACTCAAGGACAAGCCCTCGATTGGATTGTGAGGCGAACATCAAGCATAAGCAGGGACACGGAAGCGACAGGCGGACGACCAGCTGGGCGATCCGGTCCGGACGGATCCAGGCGAATAGATAGCCCGACACGCTCTGCGCGAAAGTTGGCGGATCGGACGCCGATATCGGGTTCGCTTCTGGCGCTGACGGCACGATCACCGCGAGCGCCAATGCGGAAAGTGAACTCTCCGCTCTTCCTAGGGCAATGAACTACCTTTTTTTGTGACGCCAGTTCAGTATGCCGACTTGACCATGGCCTTGTCGGGTTCCCCTACCAGTTCCGCAAAAAGAGTCCTGTAATGAATCATCGCCTGGCGCAATTCTTCCGTGCTGGCTCGCCCCAACGTCTGACGTACAGCGATTGCGTGGGCTACCCGGTAGTTTTCCATTACCAGTGGATGGTCCACGGAGATATCGGCCGCACGATGTTCAAAGTCGCTGACGGGATAGCCGCGGATCAGCATCACGTCCCCCATCAGTTGGTCGGCTTCGGCTACCGCCCCTCCGGGGCTGTCGACAAATCGCGACTGAACCTTGCTCCACGATTCGACGAAACGTGCGTGATCGCTCGGAGCAAGCGCTCGGATATGAAAACTCTCTACACGTTCGGCGCGCTCTTCAAGTTTCGCTTCCGCACGACGCTGGCTCCCGCCTTCCTGTACCGCCCGGGCATACTCGGGTTCCCCAAATTTTCCACGCAGCCTGGCGGTGCGGCGCTTTCGCGCGTACAGCATCGCGGCGATACCTCCAACGACGATCACTACGGCAGCGAAGATTAAGACCCATTGCGTAGTGCTCACAGCGCTGATGTTCATGACTTCCCTCCATTGCTACCGTGATTCTTGGACTTCGGCCGGGCAATGTAACCGCCAAAATCATAGAGCCACCAAAACCCGGTGTCTGTTCACAACGGGACACATCTGTGGGTAGGAGCTTGAAGAAGCGTTGAAAATACCGCGCTCGATGATGAATGCGAGTCTGGGTCTTCAGACAGCAACTTGGGTGAACCGGGGCGCGAACACATAGATTTCGTGAAGTGCGTAGCAAATCCCGCCGCGTCGTGGCGCTGGTAAATACGCCCGGCCATTCTGCGCCCTCACAGGCTGCAGGCAGACGAATGTATGCCCAGGCTCCTTCGAAGCTCCGAATCGAATGCTCTAAAGGAGAATTTCTACCGACCGTTTCGCGACCGGTCCCGCTACGGGGCCACGTTGTCGGCCCGCTCCAAAACACATTCCGCCCAGTCGGAGACATAATGGCCCCAGCGCAGTAGGTCGGGCCTTGCTGGAAGCCAGGCTTTGTACATGGTCACGCCGTCTTTTCTATAGACGTGCCTGATCAAACCATGTTCCTTCGTAGATCGGTTGTAGACCCATTGTTCCGGGCGGAACCGACAGTTCACTGAAGCAGAGGTTCGAGCGGTTCTCCGAGAGGACGCCGTCATGCGAGTTCCGGTCATTGCTTTTCGTACGCTGGCACGCGCCACGTCATGCACGAGGTACTTGTCATTCTTACTCGCCAATTGAGTATGGGTCATGAGGGTTGGTCACCTTTCTCAGGTTTGCTAGATCGCCTGATCTCAGTCTCGCGGCAACTCAAATATTGAACAACGATCCGAAGGTAAGAACTGGGAGCCATCGCTTGACTCCGAGGCCCTTCGTCCCGCCTCGCCGTTCAAGCCGGCATCATAGGTGCGAAGCCGGAGTGACGCTGTTCCTTTTTGTACACGAACGCAAATTTCGAAGGCACTGCCCAACCTGCAAAGGATTCGAGAATTCGCCATCGCAGGCAGATCAACACTGTCCGGCGGCCGCAGGTATCGTGCTTTTCACAAGGACTTGGGGGAGTGGGCGCCAAGGAGCATTTGCGCTTCGAGATCTCTGCCACATGGGACTACGTCGCGAGCGTAAGTCCCGCTCTTTGAAAGTATTGCACCTAGTGAAGAGTTCGTTCCCCGATTAAAGCACTGCGACAGATCCCGACAGGCGGGCGTTTTGGAGGATCAGGTGTGGGGGCTTCAGTGTTCAGGCCCAGATCCAGTAGTACTGGAGTTGGGGGCTGGCGCCGGACTGGGCGTCGGGGGAGGCGGAACCGCATTTCCGCCGCCTACATTGATCTGGATTCGGTCCAGCGCCAAGTTTGACGAAAAATTCGGAAATGGCGATACGTAGTATAGATAAAAGCGAGAGCCAAGGACGTTTGGGTCGCCACCACTTGTATTGAAGAGCGTTGGGTAAAACGCCGCGTTATCCTTCACGACTTCGGTTGGAGCGCCCCAGACAATGCCGTCGGTAGAGAAACGTAGATATAAACCCGAGCTGCCGCTTCTCCATCCCCCCACATAGGCCGCGACATATTGGTGCAGGTAGCTGTTGTAGCTAACAGTCATCACGCTTGGCCAACCGTCGCTCCCAGTGGTCCACAGGGCCGAGAAAGCCCCTCCGCCCTTCTGCGGGTTGGCGAGGTCCGTTACCCCGGGCTCGCTAAAGTCTCCTTTATAATACTTTTGGAATAGATTCCCGGCTCCTGAGGTAAATGGCTTGCCAGCCTTGGCCGCGGCGATGACGCTGCTGATGCTCGCCCGTGCGACGGCCGACTCATCTTTGCTGGTACATCCGGTTGCAATGTCTGTGTAGTAGGCATACAGATATCCGCCAACCGGTACCAGAGTTCCTGCGCCAACGTCAGGATTACAATTCCCGGCCCGGGCAGCCTGCGGACTGATTACTTGTCCGAGTTTATGCCACGTCGCGCCCACGTCCGTCGAAAAAGCCAGGCCAAGGCCAGCGTAAAATGGGATGTACGTCCCCGCGTGATACCAATATTCGCCATGATACAAATGAATGAGAATGCCGCTCCCAGCATCGTAATAAACTGCACTCCCGGCGGCATAATCGTGATCGAAAGCCCGCCCTTTTCCCTGGGAAATTTGGTGCCGACCTCCGAACTTCTTCGAAGAAGCCGAGCGGCGTAGCCCCATACCCGGGCCGTTCAGATCAGCACTCATGAAACCAAGCGTACCGTTCGGCGAGGAGTTCGCGGCGAACACGTAAGTGGTTCCGTTTATCGAAGAAGCTCCTATCGTGCTGTCCGGCCACGTTGCGAGCCCGACGCGCAAACGCTGAGCTGCAGACAATACAGTTTCAACAGATCCGACCGAGAAGGATGGCTCTTGCGCGTAGGAGCTGGGGGAGGTAAGAACTACGACAGCCAAGACGATAACTGAAGAGGCGAAGCATGTTCTCATAATCGACGAGGGTCTCTTTCTGTTTGTTTCATTCACTATAACAAACGATCCGTGATTCGATCTGCCCACTTCGTCGCATTGCACCCCTCCCGACCCACATTTTATTTCCACCTCACCTTGCTTCGGCCTTGAATCGATTGATACAAGCCCCACAGATACGCGAAATTAACAAAGCAGAAATAGTAGGGCAGGCGCAGACCCCGCGGTTTCAGCTGCCACCGGCTGCCGGAGAGCGCCAAGCCATAGAAAATCAATTGGCAGCATCCTGTAAGCTGGTAGAACCTCCCATACAAGAGAAAACAGTTCGATACTGCCAGACATACCAGTAAGAATGGTACGGCCGACCGTACTACCTTCCGGGAAAAGAAAAAGAGCAGGGGAAGCGGTTGAAGAGGCCAGAGAAGACCCTTCATCTCGCTGAGTTGCTGGATATTCCCTGCCATGATTCGAACTCGGCGCTGAAAGCCGACCATCTCGCTCGCTTCCTCGAAGGCAACCGCCAGGGGTTCGTAAACCACCCGACCACCGCCAGCGAGTACCCGGACAGGAATCACGAAATCGTCGTTGATCGTTCCAGGCGCGGGAAACGGGTAGAGATTCTTGCGGACTCCGAGGATCTGACCATGGCCACCTATCGTCGACGCAAGGATGGATTCTTGCATCCTTAAGAACGTTTCGTATTTCCAATAGATCTCCTCCTGAGATCCTAGACGAGCCCCAGACGCATGTTGGACTCGATAAATCCCACTTACGGCACCGACCTTGGGGTCTGCAAAGTTGGCTACAAGCTTGCGAATCGAGTCTTCTTTTAGGATTGCCGAGGCGTCGGAGAAAACTACGATTTCTCCCCTTGCTTCGCGTACGGCATCGTTTAGGACCGAAATCTTCCCGCGGTTTTGGGGAAACGCCAGGACGCGGACTCGGTCTCCGTCAGAAAGTTGGCGTGCGGCCTCAACCGTTCCGTCACTCGAACCATCCGACGCGATCAACACCTCCAGCTTATCGGCCGGGTAATCCAGCGATATGGCGTTGCGAATTTTTGCCTCGATTACTCTGCGTTCATTGTACGCAGCAACCACGATGGTCACGCACGGCTCGATGGAAGCTTTCTGAACACGTCGATGAACGAAGATTCGAAGGAAGAGCAAGACCAACGGGTAGCCCAAGTAGGCGTAGACAATCGCAAACGCCGACAACCAGAATACGATTTTTATGACCTCGCTCATTGGGTAAGACTAGGTTGCTTGGAGCCCGGGTGCATATTATGAGTGTACCGGTACGACTTCTCAATCAAAAGACCCGCACAAGATGGACTTGCTCAAGGGCCGACTTCCCAAAACTACAAGATTCATCCAAGTTCGTTTTGCAGGCTCCGGGTTTCCAGGATCAGTGGGACGAATCGGTATCGGCAACCGCGGCCGGTGAGAACTAACTGGAGAAACAGGCGAGGTATGGCTCGCTTTCGTGAGAACCGCACACACTTCGGCCCCGAAATCTCAGAGAGATTCGGGGCCGAAGAGCGACTTTATCGGGACGCTGGGCGTAATAACGCTAAACCGCTCGCGCGAGTCTCTTACGAAAGATCGCCCCCAAGCCCAACAATCCCGAGCCGAAGAGCAAGTAGCTTGCAGGCTCCGGAGAAAGTGCGTTGGAGGTAACTTGTCCGCTGCCGGGGTCGGAGGAGTACACGGAGCTAGCGAAGTAGTAGCCATCTTTGTTCTTAACGAAGTTAGAGATCGTAATACCATCAATTACGAAGCTAAGGGACGTTGCATCCGCGCTGCTTCCCCCCGCTCCCCCCGGGCAGGGCTCTTTGTTGGCTTCGCTATCTCCACATTCGATAGCGTACTCCCAGCTCCCAGTTCCGGCGTTAAACGTATTATTGATTGAGCCACTCGGACCTGAAGCCGAGTCAAGAGTAAAGCCGGCTGTAATGTCGGTAATGCTTGTATCAGGCGTGTCGCTGTTCAAATCGAAGTAAATGGCCTTTCCCGCTCCGGTACTATCGGTAAAGTAGAATCCGGGATCCAGCGCTACTGACACATCGACATTCGAACCAACTTGAGTTAGCGTCACGGTCCCATACGGACTGGTCCCGCAGGCCCCGGTGAAAGGCGGATTAAAACTGGCCCCGGAAATGGGAGTGCAAGCATTAAACACGGAGGTAACATCCGCGCGAGCAGTTCCCTGATCAACGGTCGCGACCAGGCCCAACAGTATTACCGCGAACAATACACTTCTTCCCCTCATAATCCCTCCGTCAGTTCCTTATACGCAACGGCCCGAAGACTCTCCGTGTTTGCACTTCGGCTGGCGCAAGGCACATATATGGCTTCCATTGGCGTGATGTTAATAACTTGTGCCCGTAACTGAGTCAAGTACCGAACTTTTTGTAGATCTCACAGTACGTTTAGTACGCGCTCGGACCGGGGAGAAGAAACGGAGCTAAGTCTCGGAATGCTAATGCCGGAGCACGATCGGCCTCCTGACGGAGGGCTTCGACGTCAGCTCGGCTCCTGCGCTCAGATGCTAGAATACGTCTTCCACCTCTCTGCTGGAGTCGGGACGGCGCGGGAAGAGTCCGGAGTTGATTCTAACTATGAATCATTTGCAATTGGTCCTCATCGCCACGCTATGGTTGGCGCTCATCGCGATCAGCAGTCTGGTGTTCCGGGCGCTTGGCTGGACGAAGCTCAGGCAGTACCCCCTGACAATTACAATCTTGGTTCTGTCTCTGATGGCGGCGCCAATTGGTGGACTTCTAAGGCTCGCTTTACCGCATTCGAAGCGGATTCTGGCACTGTTGCGTCCTTCGCAAGGTCCAGCGATCATCCTCCCAAGCGGCTGCTCATTTTTTCCAGAGGACAACATCTGGAACACGAGTATCCGTAATCTCCCTGTAGATTCTCACTCAAGCGTGTACATTGAAACGATGGGACCTGACATGCCTCTGCATCCGGATTTCGGGTCGCCGTACGGGTATGAATACTCGGTCGTCGGCGGAGACGAGAAAGTCGCTGATGTCACGTTCGTGGAAAGCCCTGGCGAGAGCGATCCGGGTCCATATCGGATTCCCGACAATGCGCCCGTTGAACAGGCACCGGATGGTCACGTGCTCGCGATTGATCCGGGGCATTGTCAACTTTACGAATTGTATTCCGCCAAACGGACCGGGTCTCATCAATGGGAAGCAGGTTCGGGCGCGATTTTCGACTTGCGGTCCAATAAGCTGCGCCCTGAAGGCTGGACTTCCGCCGACGCCGCAGGACTACCCATCCTGCCGGGACTTGTGCGCTATGAGGAGGTCGAGTCAGGGTCAATCCGGCACGCATTGCGTTTCACTACTCCGCACACGCGAGACGCCTTTATCTGGCCCGCGCGGCACAAGGCATCTTCGGCAACGAGTCCGAATCTACCAGCAATGGGGCAGCGATTTCGCCTGCGAAGTTCGCTTGATGTTACGGGTTTTTCTCCGGAGACGCGGGTGGTTCTCAACGCCCTCAAAGAGTACGGGATGATCCTGGCCGACAATGGAGGGTCCTGGTTTCTTTCCGGCGCACGTGACAGTCGCTGGCCTTCCCGAGTAACGTCGGAGCTTCGCCAGTTACACGGTTCGGATTTCGAGGCTATTGATTCCTCTGCGTTGAAGGTTGCTTCCGATTCTGGTCAGGCACGCCAGGATAATCCGTCTCTCACGCCACCTTTACCAAGTTCTGAGAAATAAGTGAAACCGTTAGAATCGGTCCAGCGACGGCTACGTTTGCACTTCTCATGCGTTCTCGAACTGGGATAGACTCGCTCTGAGATGTTTAAGAAGACAACGACCGTTAGTTTTCTCGCTGCCGTTATCTGTGTCGCGGTTTTGTTCGCCGTATTCCGTTTGGCGACGCCCTTTCCAGCACAAACCCATCAACTCGCGAGCGCCTCCGCCAGTCCGACCATTGCGGGGTGTCCGGTCTTCCCACCGGACAACATCTGGAATATTCGCGTCGACAGACTTCCACTCGATCCGAAGTCACGAGCCTATACCCAATCAATCGGGGACGACAAACCTGTGCATGCCGATTTCGGATCGGGAACTTATGACGGCGGACCCGTTGGCATCCCCTTCGTTACGGTGCCCGGAAACCAAAAGCGTGTCCGTATTGTTTTTGACTATCGGGATGAGAGCGACCTGAGTAATTATCCGATTCCTCCAAACGCTCCGATTGAAGGGGGGCCTAATTCCAAGGGAGACCGTCACATTCTGATTGTCGATCGCGACAACTGTGTCCTCTGGGAAATCTATGACGCGCATCCCCAACCCGACGGAAGCTGGAAAGCCGGCTCGGGCGCAATCTTCGACCTCACCTGCAACTGCCTACGACCGGACGGCTGGACTTCCGCGGACGCCGCCGGTCTTCCCGTTTTGCCTGGCTTGGTGCGACACGAGGAAGTCGCCTCAGGGGAAATCCGGCATGCGCTCCGTTTCACGGCTCCGCGCACGCGAAACGAGGCTGTGTGGCCAGCCCGTCATTCTGCATCCAAACTCACCGATCCCAACTTACCTCCCCTAGGTCAAAGGTTTCGTTTAAATGCGGGATTTTCGTTGTCCGGCTTCTCTCCGGAGGCGCAGGTGATACTGCGGGCCTTGCAAGAATACGGCATGATGCTGGCCGACAATGGTGGAGCGTGGTTCCTTTCCGGCAGTCCCAACGAGCTCTGGAAGAATGATGTTCTACAGGAGTTAAAACGAGTGAAAGGCTCAGACTTCGAGGCTGTTGACGATTCCGATGAATTCGTAGCCCATCACTCAGCCCGCGCACGCGTCCAAAAGTGACCTGCTGGACGCACCATTCAGCGTCGTAGCGAACACTTCTGGTCCATCGGATCTGGCACTTGGAACGGTACCGCATCAGCTTCCGAGAGATTAGACACTCGTGCCTCTTGTCTCGCCACCAATATCTACCGCGGCGTGCGGATCTCGGTATGCAGCTCGTTCAGCCAGACACCGGTATTTGATGGTCAAGGCTGCGAGCGGCCGCGCGCTTATTTCAAACGAGGAAGTAATGACGTGAAGTATGATGATTTTTTGGAGAGTAGCGTGCGATACAGAGTCTCGTAGCTTTCCGACATCGCCCGGATTGTGAACGATCGTCGAGCGATCGCTTGTCCGGCTAGCCCCATGGTCCTCAGACGTTCGGGTTCTAGAATGGATCGGATGGCCAGCGCCAAAGCGCCAGGGTCACTCGGGATACAGTACTCAGCGACTTCATGCTCGGTCGCGACTTCGCTAATTCCTCCCACTCGGGTCGAAACAATCGGCAAGCCTGCCGACATCGCCTCCAGAACCGCGATCGGAAGTCCCTCGCTCACAGATGACAATACGAACACGTCCAGTCCACTCAAAAACTCGGCGACCTTGGGACTTGCGCCATGAAAGGTGATACCGCGATCCAGTTCCAACCGTTTCGACAACGATTCCAGACTCGCCCTGAGAGGTCCATCTCCTAGAATATGCAGTTCCGCCTGGTGATTGGCCTGTTGAACTACGCGGAACGCGCGAATTAGAGTGGCCTGATCCTTGACCTCAGCGAGGCGGGCCACGGTTCCAAGCCTGATTCGGGGCCATTGGGATCCCGGTCGTGCCGAGAGCGCCATGAACCGATCAACTGGGATTCCGTTGGGGATGACATGAAATCTGTCACGGTAGCGCGAGCGCTCAGCCGCAAATTGGGTAGCGGTTTCGTTCGAAACTGTGACAACCGCGTCAGTCCATGGCAGCAAAGCCCGATAGTTTCGATCGAGACGCGGGTCCACGCCGACCTTCGTTCCATGGATCGTGTTGACGATGCAAGGAACGCCCGCGAGACGACCCGCAATAGCACCGTAAGTGTGAACCAACTCGTTGTGCGTGTGCACAATAGAAGCTTGATCACGGCGAAGCTGACGCGCCATGTTCCAAAGTGTGTGGATCGAGAAACCGGTCAGTTTATCGAATTGAACGACGTGCAAGCCAGCTTGTTGAGCCTCGTGAACGAGAGCCGGCTCATGCTTGTAGACGGAATAAATGCTCGCGTGATTTCCGGCCTGCTTTTGGGCTATAGCTAAATCAAGAACCACCCGTTCTAATCCACCCAACTCGAGAGATCGGACCACTTGCACGATATTCATCTCTACGCATCAGCCTTGGATGAGGTGGGGACGATTGCTTTACGGCACATAGCTTCCCGAGGCGGGGAAAGCGATCAGCCAATTCACGCCGGCCTCAAAAAGGGAACGGGCACCCAACGGCAAGTGATTCTTGATATTGAGTATCCGTCCGTGATCGGACGGATTGAGAACTCTCGTGACGCGAACCAGAGCAAAGTACACGGCTATCCCCAAGACGATTGCCAATGGTAATCCGACGAACACAGGAAGTCGCGAGATCGTGAAATGAACTGCGAGTGCCATGACGGCTGCGACGATGGCGGTTCTTACAATCGGAGCGATCGGGAATCGAATCTTGAGCAGACGGGCAGCGGCCACCCAAAGCGTGAAGGAGAAAAACGTTTGCGTCGCCCCGTTAGCCAAGGCTGCGCCGACAGCGCCATACTTCGGAATAAGAGCGAAATCAAGCCCCAGATTGAGAGCTGCGGAAACGATTCCCCAGCGGATAATCCGATCCTGGCGTTCCCAACTTGACAGTATCGCTTGCATGGGAATGAAAAAGGCTTTTGGAATGCCGAGGCATGCCGCAACTACAAGTGCCGAAACAGCTCCCGAATATTTGCTGCCGTATGTGAGCCATACGAGCGGAGCGGCGATTGCGGCCAGCCCGAAGTGCACCGGAAAAGAAATCAACGCCAGGTAACGAGCTGAGGTCTCGGCCAATCCCCGGACGCGGCTGGAATCACGTCCGTATTGAACCATCATCGTAGCGCCCGTGGCTGTCCCAAACACCTGGGAGAAAACGAGTAGCCTCTCGGTTATGTTGAAGGCCACAGAATAGAACGCAACCTGGCGGATGTCAGCGCAGAAGTGTTTTAGAAAGATCATTTCCGACCGATCCCAAACGATTAATCCGAGCAACAACATGATTAAACTTTGGCCGGAGAAAAGAAACATACGCCTGCTCAGAGCCCGGTCGAGCGGTTCGGCGGACTGCTGGCTGAAACGACCAACCAAAGGGATGACGCGGACCACAAGCTCAGCGGCCCGCATCGTGAACATACCGATGGCTATGCCGAGCAGACCCCACCCGAAGTGGATGCTCGAAAATACGGCTGTGACGAAAATGCCGGTCGAAACTAATGAGGCTGGAACGTTTGCTCTCAGATCCTCAAGCGCAGTATTTGCACCTGCGGCGACTGAATTTACCATGAAAGGGAAAATGCTTCCAATCATGAAGAGGCCGATGATGCGATACTGCCGATCCGCAAAGAACCAGACTACGACCAAGCCCGCGACAGAGATAAGCGCGGCGATGAGAGTCTGGAGACGCAAAGTCCTGTAGAAGACGGTCTTAGCAACTCCCATTTGACCGCGTCCAAAGTATTCGCTGATGTACTTCCGAGTCGCAGCCGGAATTCCAAGACTACCCAACGCCTGTGCTACTCCCGCAATCCACCAAAGGTAAAGAAAGTACGACAGTTTTTCTGGACCGAATGTGCGCGCAATAACGATCGAAGTGAAAACGGTCAAAAACACGTCGGTCAAGGTTTCGATCGCGTACCAAAACGAATTCTTGGTTATAGTTTTGCCGTTCATAGAGGGACGAGATAAAAAATATGTCGACGCGACTGCGCTGATCTGACTCGGCTTAAAGTGTCATTGCTTTCTCGCAGCTTCAAGGTCAATTGACTCCAGACACTTACGCGATTTCCAGTCTTGTACCAAGGCTCTTCACTTTCCGGTGCATCAGCCGTATTTGCCTAAGATATCTCGCCAATCTTCTCGCTTCCATAGGCGCGCTCAGGCTTGACGAAAACATGCCCGCTTGCGATTCCCAGCGCGCCGAAATGTAGAAGTCGTCGCCAACAACGATTCGGTCGGGACTCCTGATGGATGGTACCAGCTCAAGAAATAGCTTCCCGTCAAATGATGCGCAGTAGCTTCCGAAGGTCCAGCCATAATACACGACGGCCGTAGGCCCGCGGAACCACTAACCATCAACTTTGTGGGCAAGAAAATCGCCCGCAGAAACATGGCCTAAGGATACGTATGCCAACACGGCATACGAAGACGCAACAAACTCTAAGCGAGCCTTTTTAGGGTGGCACAGAACGGACTTCGGCACGCTCAATCTTTAGAGAAATGCCCATGAAATGGCACTCCCAATCACCGTCGGAATTTGGATGTGCCCTTACGATCCCGCGGAAATATGTCGTGTGCATTGGGCGTTTGGATCAAGACGCTTTGGATCGCGATTGGATCCTCCGTCCCGTCGCCAGATTGCCAGTGTTCGACTGCCCTCGTTAAGGGGGTGGAAGCAGCTCGTGTTGAGGCACCCGTCGAGCCTGTCTTCACATCCAGCAAACCAGATGGAACGTCGCACAAATCGTATATGCCGCTTCGCGGCCTCAGCTGCGACGGGCACCCAGCGTGCGGATCGAGCACATGCATCCAGCACGTGCCGGAAAGCACGCGCAGCCTCTCATGAGCGGGCTTCCCTTGTGCGGGCTGCGCCGAAATCGGAAAGTGCGCCGTCCGCACCGCAACTCCGAGCATCGCTATTCTCCCCGTCCCCCCGGTTTACCGACTTGCGCGTTGGTTTCTCTCTCATGCGCTCTGCGAGCAATATCATGCAAGAGACCGGCGTACCGTTGCGCGAGCACCTTGCGCTCGTACCGCGCAATCTTCTCTCGATCTGGTTGAAACTCGCTGTACAGCCCGCTGCCTCGCTCCGCTGCATCTAAGAACAGCTGCCGGATACCTTCCACATCGTGGTTACCTGCCCACCATCCGGCCCGCAGATCTTCCAGAAGGCGCCGGACGTCACCCTCAGGATGGACGGTGGCAAGAATCGGTTTGCCGGCGCCAACATACTCGTAGAACTTGGCAGAGATATTCAGGCGGTCGTGGGTGACCAGCAGGAGATAATCGGCCTCGTTCATCGCAGCTAGGGCCTCGGGCTGCGGTAGATAGCCCTTCAGCTCGACCATTTCCCCCAATTGCAGGAGCGCTTCGCGGTAGCGAGGTTCCTCGATGCGGCCAATGAAGCAAATTTTGAATTTGGCCTTTACCTCAGCCGGAAGCGAGTGCAGGGCTTGAACCAATGCGGTTGGTTCGGTGGAGGAGTAAACCGTGCCGAGATAAGTGACGACGATCCGGCCGTCGGACCGGCAGCCTGTCGAGGCTGCGGCGGACTGTAATCGGGTGGCGTCGAATCCGTTTGGTATGTGGCGAAACTTGCTTTCAGGTTCGTTCGGATACCGGGCACGAATCTCGCGGCGCGAGGCTTCGGTAACGGCAACAACTGCGGTCGCACTTCTCACAGCGCTGGCTTCGGCTTCAATCGCAAACCTGCGTGCGCGATCGCTTCTGCTGAATTGGAAACTGGCGATGTCAAACGAGGTCGAGAGCCATTCGTCGCGAAAATCTAGCACGATGGGCAGGCTCGGAAATTCCTTCCGCAGCCTTTCAGCCAGAAGAAAATTCGAAAAAGGCGCTCCCGTGATGAGGACAAGGTCAATGTTGCGTTCCCGAACGATTCGACGGGCGGCGCGCGTTAGCACTGGAAGCCAAGTCACCTGCGGATCGGGCAGAAGGACATCTTGAAGCGCTCTCTTGAGGAAGTTAGGTTTGCCGGAATTGGGAGTCGCTATGTTCTGAGTGGCTCGAGGTTTTGCTCCCGTGACAAAGTTTTTAATCCACTTCTTTATGCCGAAGGGCAAATCAAGGGTGATTGTGCGGTGGATCTTGACTTCTGGTGGTATCTCCCGCAGAAGCGAGTGATCCATGCCAACGGAGGACGGGTTCCGAGTTGTAAGCACATCAAGCTTAATTCCTTCTGAGGGGAAATAGCGCGTCAGGCTTGCGGCACGCAGAACCCCAACACCTCCAGCCGGTGGAAATGCATAAACGACCAGCAGGACACTCAGGGGTCTCATGGTGCCGTTTCCGTTGTGGGGTTTCGGCTACGTACGGAAGACACGATTCGACCCTCGCTCCGAATTGAACCGTGATCCGATCCGGAAGTCTCAATCCCAGCGCCATGAGTGTGAAACATGTCCATACTAGACCTTAAAGTCCATTCCTCCTGTACTCCTGCGCGATGTATTCACACGCTCGCACGGTAAGAGCCATGATGGTTAACGCAGGGCCGACAGTTCCACTGGAAGCGAAACAGCTTCCGTCGGTCACGAACAAGTTTTTTACGTCCCAGCACTGGTTGTATGAGTTAAGAACAGACTTAGCCGGATCGTGTCCCATCCGGGCGCCGCCGCATTCGTGAATTGCAGCCCCCATCGCCAAACTCTTCTTAAAGGACTTTCGGAACACGAACCTGCTGAGCCAATCGGCATCGGGAAAAACGTCTTCCTCGTTCTCAAGCCCAAGGGTTGAACCAGAAAAAATGATCTTGTATCCGCAGGAATCAACCATTTCCTTGATCGATCTTACTTGCTCTAGCAGCAATTCGCGCTCGTTTCGGGAAAATGAACATTTGATATGGGGGATCGGAATACCCCACGCATCTTTTCGCCTGGCATTGAGAGTGATGCAGTTGTCGAAGTGGGGTAGAGTCTCTCCAAACCCCATGATTCCAAATACGGCAGGGCGATCGTCAGGAACGTAACCCCGACCGATAGCTCCCTGGAATGCAAAACCTCTGATGAATTTTGGATTTGTCACACTGTCGAGATTCTCGAACCGAGGAATGTAAACGCCACCGGCGGGGGCATAGAAAGGATCTGGTGGCGCTGAGTCGTCAAGCTCCCATCCCTGCGTGCCCGGCACTGAACCGTACACTTGACTCGGGCATTGATCCATAAAATAGCGACCGAGGAGACCTGAGGAATTCCCCAAACCATTGGGGTGTTTCGGAGAAGCTGAGTTGAGGAGCAATCGTATTGACTCGATCGTAGATGCGCACAGAACGACGACATTTGCCGAAACCTCCTCTATTTTCTGCGTCAGCCGATCAATGAACTCTGCGCCGGTCGCTTTTCCGGTGGTCGCATCTACGGTTATTCGCTTCACAATTGCATCGGTCCGAATTGTAAGCCGTCCTGTTTCGTTCGCGGCGAGCAGAGGCAGCGGCACCCGCTTGAGATTGGGGGTTGCGTATCTCCAGGAAACTACAGAACGACCGGGCCATTCAGCTTCCACTTTACTCTTGAAGGCCTGTTCGACCGCTGTCAGTTTAGGCGTTTTGAAGTACTTGCCATTCGGTAGGTTGCGCACGTTGTCCCGGGATCCATAGACGCCCAGGAATTGTTCGACATGATCGTAGTAGGGAGCGATGTCAGCATAGGAGATCGGCCAATCCTCGCCATATCCATCTTTGCTCGCTGCTTTGAAGTCGTAATCAGTCATGCGAAGCAGGACGCGTCCGTAAAGATGTAGGCGCCCCCCCAGTTGCCTTCCTCGAATCCATAGGTAGAAATCTTCTGGAGGCGTGGTGTAGGGATTCTTCCAGTCGTTTACGAACAGGTGCTTGAATTGCTCCCCGAAAAAACCGATTCTGGCTTGAATATACTGACCCCTGAGTACGGCGAGAGCCCGCGCCTTGAGGTTAATGCTTTTCTGTCGGGGATGGTCAGGGACCTTGAAGTTTTCTTCAGTGATATTTGGTCCGGCCTCTAGCAGAAGCACGTCCAAACCACGTTGCGTAAGCTCCTTTGCCGCAAAACTGCCCGCGGCGCCGGAACCGACCACAAGTGCGTCGAACTGCTTGCTATGCATCGAGATCCTCTATCGTGTTAGCTTTTGCGGTTGACTAACTCTACTCCGTGCAAATGCACTCAGGCAACGATTCACGCTGATCGAACCGAACGACTTAGAGTATCGAGTGCCCTTTTTCCGACTGTCAAAGACCCGGGAGGCAAGAACTCGCGGCCTGCAGGGGCAGATTCGCAGTTTCCGGCTGCGAAACAAACCCAAACGAAAAGGTCGCATTTTGACTCAGTCGATTAATATTTGGCTATAGAATCGAAAAAGACACCAAACATCCAGGAGTCATTCGCAAAGACCTTCCGTGAATTCAAGGAGGCTGTAGGGTGAGAGGAAGCGCTGATTTCAGCAAGAACAACCTCGACTGCCTCCGGTTGATATTGGCATCCATCGTTGCTTTGTTTCATGTTTACGCACTGTCTGGCATTTCCGCGTTTTCCGCGTTTGGTAAATACCTTTCCCCGCACTTTGCTGTTAGGGGCTTCTTCGTCATCAGCGGGCTGCTTATCTATCGGAGTTATACGAGCTCGTCGTCTTTCCGATCCTATCTCGAAAAACGCGTCAGGCGGATCTACCCGGCATATTTTACTGTAATTGTCCTCGCGGCTCTTGGCCTGTGGTTCTTGAGCTCCGAGCCCGCTTCGCATTACTTTGGCGCTGGGTTTTGGAAATACCTAGGCGCCAACCTTCTGTTTCTCAACTTCTTAGCGCCTTCGCTCCCCGGCGTATTCGCATCGAACAGTCTCTCGGCGGTGAATGGCGCCCTGTGGACGCTCAAAATCGAGGTCGCCTTTTATCTATTCGTTCCTCTTATGCATTACCTTTGCAACCGCTTCGGAACCAAAAAGACGACGGCTACAATTTTCTGCCTTTCCTGTCTGTGGAAGTACGGCTTTGCACTGCTGGACTCCCTCTATGGCTCCGGAGCCATCGACGCATTGGATAGCTCGCGTAGCATCTACGCAAAGCTGGAGGTGCAATTCCCGGCGCAGCTCGCATATTTCACCGCGGGAATACTGCTTCTGCTCTATTTTGACAAACTGAAGTTCCGGTTCCGAGCTATTTCCTGCGTCGCGGTAGTTTTATTTCTGATTGATCACTTCCTCGCGAAAGAAACCCTCGACGTTTTTTGGATTTCGGGGGTGGTCTTTGTCTTTGGTTTTTGGCGTTATTTCGGGAACTTCTCAAGATTCGGCGATTTTTCCTACGGCGTATATATCGTTCATTGGCCCATCCTGCAAACCTTGATCTCCCTCGGACTGGTTAAGCTTGACCCTGCAATCTTTCTTGCACTCGCCGTCTCTCTTATCGCTCTGAGTTCCGTTCTCCTGTGGAAACTTGTGGAGAACAGGTTCCTATCCAGGAGCTCCCACTATCGGGAAGGATCTCGCAAGTTCTCGCCGTGAGCGATATCTCCAATTCGGACCAGCTATATAGATTCCCCACCGCCACGCCGACCGCGTCATTTGCGTTCAGTGACTCCCGGTCTGAGGACAGCCATTTAAACTCTTCTCCGGCTGCTCATCTGCCTGGCAACAGTGGTTCGGCACGACTTCATCGGACTTCGGCACGCTATTCCCGTCTCACGGTAAAGATCCGCCGTCCTCACTCCGGCCTCGTGCTGCTTCGACATACCGATGCTATGCTCTGCCGTGCAGCGGCTCTCCTGTATGCTGCATCCACCCTCTCAGATTACGAAGGAACTCTAGGTTGAGACGATAGGGGTTTCTGGGGCGGCAGGTCACTCGGGCATAACAACTACCTTTTGCTATCGCGGACGACGGAGCAACAAACGTCGTGCGTCTCGCGGGCCACGTCATTCCAGCTTCTACGGAAAGAACCGGCGATTTCTTCCGGATTCCAGGGATGATTGAGTGCTCCCGAGAGAGCATCTGCGAGCTGACGAGCATCTCGCGGGGGTACTAGTATCCCGCACCGGGAGTCCATTAACTCCGGAATTCCGCCCACATTGCTAGCTACGACCGGCCGGCCGCACGCCAGCGCTTCGATAACAACATTAGGGCACCCCTCGGAATAGCTCGGCAAGCAGAAAACGTTTGAGGCCGCGAGCCAACGTGCAATTTCGTCAGGATTCGCGTTTCCTACGAATATTACGTGGCCTTTTATGTCCGATTGAGAGGCGCGTTGCCGCAATTCCCTATCCATTACGCCTTCCCCGATGCAAACGACGCGCAAGCGTGGACGCGACTCCACTAGACTTGACACCGACTGAATGAGTTCTCGGAGTCCCTTATTCGGAACCAGGCGTCCTGTGAAGACAATTAGCTCGTCTCCGGGATCAACCTTGAGTTCAGCGCGGGCGGTGTTCCGGTCTGCTGGCTTGAAGACATCAAAATCGCAACCATTGTGAATAGTTCGGCTCCTTTCCGGAGAAATACCATACTGAATCGTACGCTCTCGAAGTTCATCGCTAACCGTGAGGACAAAAGAGGCTCTCCGCATTGTCAGACCGACTGCCACTCTCGCGAAATAGCTATCAACGCGGAGGAGATCGGAACCGAGCACACCGACTATGGCCGGTACCTTAAGATCTCTCGCGGCAGCCACGGCGCCAAATCCGACCGGGTACAAAAAGAAGCCGATGATGATATCAGGACGAAATCTGCGGGCGTGCACGGTCAGGAGGCGGCCGCAGGTGTACCCGTTCACTAACCGGCTGACAAACGGCAGGGCACCGTAATGCAAATACTCCACGTTCACTCCCGGGACGGTGTACGCCTTGTCATAGTCTGGGTTTAGAAATGTACGCTGTTGCAGAAACTTATATCGGGGATAACGTGGGTCGATGCAGAACACTTTGACATCGGCCAGCGAAGTGAGGGCTCGAATCATTTGATAAATCGGAAGGCCGCGACTTGGCTGACTACTCGTTGGGAAAAAATGAGTGGCTATTGCAATTCGTAATCTCGGTGTCATTTTGCGGAACGGGCGATTTCTCTCAAGCTATCGTGGTCTCGACCGGTTTGTAACTTCAGAGGTCGAAAACCCAACGGATTCGGTCCTTACTCAAATCGGTCGTCAGCCATCAATCCACGAACAGCTGGGGAAGATGGGTTACCGATTAAGCGTGAAATGTCCGGCTCTCAAGATAACACGGCTCGTAACGCATTCATTCACGACGCTGCCAAATGATAACTTTGCCCGGAGCGAGGGACTTGGATCGGGCTTCAACGGCATCCCACGTGCTTAATTTCGGCGCTGACAGATGTCACGCCGATTTACCTAAGACCCGTTATAGTATTTCTCGTCGCGAGAATTCTGTAGCTTGAGCCCCGGTTACTCGGGCGTGACTAACTTATCTCTTTTTTTAATCCGGTCATCATATTCGTCCAGGCTACATTGTGACCAGGAGAAGCGAAGGTTTCGTGACGGGCTCAGATCATGCCACGCGAATCACGTCCCTCGACGGCCTACGCGCAGTCTCCATCACACTCGTAATCCTTGGCCATTTGGCCGGTACTCAGAATTTTCCGGGATCACTCGATCCGTTGCGATGGTTTGCTGAATTCGGAGTTCGCATTTTCTTTGTGATTTCTGGATTCTTAATCACTGCGTTGCTGCTCAAAGAGCTGGAACTCACGCGGTCGATTTCACTGAAGAGATTTTATACTCGCCGCGTATTCCGCATATTTCCACCATCCTATGCGTACGTGGCGGCCATCGCCATCTTAGGCTTGATACACGCCGTTCACCTGAAGCCGTCGGACTTACTCTATGCGGTAACTTACTCCGTTAATTATGACTTGCGGCACGGATGGTATCTAGGTCATCTTTGGTCTTTATCGGTGGAAGAACAGTTCTATCTTCTTTGGCCTTTGGCATTAAGTCTTTCTGGGCGGAGAAAGGGACTTTTCTTGGCCACCGCAGTCTGCTTTGTTTGCCCCTTGATTAGGGTCGCGGAGTTTGCTCTTTTCCCGGGAGCTCGCTTGGGGATCGGTGAGCGCTTCGAAACGGTCGCTGACACAATTGCCATCGGCTGCGTCTTAGCGGGCGTGAGAGATTGGCTGTCCTCCCAAAAGTGGTACATCGCCCTGGTGTCTTCAAGACTGTTTTTTTTCGTTCCGATTTTGACCTTGACCTTGAATCTGCCAATGCGCGTGAGGTACGAGTACAGCATAGCCGACACACTTAAAAACATCGGGATTGCTCTTACCATCGATTGGTGTATTCGGTTCAGGTCTCATCCAGCAACTAGGTTCTTAAGCTGGAGTCCGGTCGCATTTCTAGGTGTCCTGAGCTATTCGCTTTATTTGTGGCAGCAACCATTCGTAGATAGGGACGGTTCGTCCGTTCTCACGCGTTTTCCCTTAAATTGCCTGCTCGCGCTTTCTGCGGCTGTCGCTTCATATTATTTTATTGAAAAACCGTTCCTGAGGGTCAAGAAGCGGTATGAGTCCTCAATTGTGAAGATCGCTGCCGCAGACGATCTACGAGCTTCATCTCATTCTAGTACCACTGTGAATACAGTAGCCTGAACAGGCCGCTCGAATGAAAACTGAATTCAATATAGAGCTAAACACTAGGTTCTCCGGGTCTGGTATTGCCAAGTGCCGCGCCGAACGATCCAAAGCCTCCTTCTGTGTTTCTTGATGCGACAATGCAGCAGGCTTCCGCCAACTTTCGTCGGTGGCGACTTGTGAATGTCTGTCTACGGACAATTACCTGAATCTCCCTCCGTTGGCGTGGGCAGCATATTCAGACCACTTAGGTAAGAATTTCGATGTGCCGCTCGAATACGGCGATCCTGGGCAGACTTAACCGCGCCGTTCCGCCCGCACTCCCGCGACAAGGGGCGCTTTTCATGGGGTGAACGGAACGGCGCCTCCGGAAGGCATATAGGAAGCGACGCAGCGACATGCCGTTCGAACAAGTGGTGCACATCGCTCTAGCAGTCGACGCAACTCCGCGCCCATCGAGTCAATGTCGGAAGCGAACAACGAAGTAGATGAAAACGATCACGAGAGCCTCGACTCCCAATGTTACGGGCATCCAGCGACCGCGATACCGTCTTCCAGTGGAGGAACGGTCGAGCGCGATCGCCGCGGTGCCTAATCCTAGGACCAAGTATGTTGTCGTCACGTAGGTCCGCGATAGGAACCAGCTGGTGGTCATAAACGCGATGAGCGCCAGGCGCATTATCTCGAGCAACCTGTCCGGCACGATGGGTTCGTGAACTGAGGCGAACTCGGATCGCGCTTCGAAATCACCGACTGACGTGGGTTCGTGCGTTGGGAACCGTTCAGCGGAGAATGGCAAAACCTCCTCCGAAGCCTCAAGCGCTTCAACTTCCACATTTTCAGTCGACGGTTGCTCTCCCAACCGCCCTACTTTTACAAACTCGTCCCCCGAGTATGGCTCATCGCCGCTGTGATCGATGGCGTGATCCTGGAATAACACCGCTTGATCCTCGTTAAGAAAAGAATCCGACACTGTTTCTGTCCGGTCGAGCTCTGCGGGGGTGCTGGAGTTCTCCTCGCGGTCGTTGCGGGCCGTTGTCGAACCTTTTCGTTGCGCGATAAGAGTATTAAGGCCCATTGTAGTCGTGACGAATAGCGCGAGCCACATCGTGGCGCCCACCAATCCAAGTTCAGCGAGACAGAGGACGATGGAGTTATGGGCGGTTATCTCATTAAAATCGGTGAAATTCCCGAATCCAATTCCAAATATCGGGGAATGTTTGAAGAGTTCCAATCCTGTTGCCCACGCTGTTAGCCGATCGGCACCCTCCGATGCAGAAATGCCGCGGCCGCCAGTAAAGTCCAGAGCCAACAACGTGATCGCCAAGACGCCGGCTAGAGCCAAAGACGCAGTCGTCCCGAGTCGCTTTCTTGCCGCCGCCAATCCCAGAACGCCCAGTGCTATCAATGCGCCGCGAGAATGAGTCAGATATACAGCCCAAAGCAGTAGAGCTGCCGGTGCGAGCACGGAGAGTGAATTCGCAAGAGGCCGCCCCTGTCGCCATGCGATAAAAATTAGTGGCAAAGCAATAAGAAGCATTTGAGCAAAGTCATTCGGATCGCTTAGAAAGCTAACGCCACGCAATCGAAGAATTTGGCCTACGATCTGATCATTGGAGTAAAGGCCCATTTTCAACACGAACGTGTCGCCGAGGAAACCAAGGTAGTAACCGCACAGTGCCTCCACCACCAGGACCAAACAAGAGGCAACGGCGGCTAACGCGACGATCTTTAACCTTCGAACCGTAGTGACGTTTGCAACGATGAAGAAATATACTGCCGCGCTTGGAAGGAACACGAGCCAGCTTTGGATGGCGCCGCCAAACCAATTGTTGGCCACCTGCGACAAACCAATCGCGACGACGAAACCGATAAGCAAGTACGTTTGGATCGACGACTTTAAATAAGGTTGAGTCACGCTCTCAGGCACAGAAGTTAGAGCGGTGATGCCCGCCAGGTACAACAGTACATGATAACTGGCCCATTCACGGCCAAACTGTTCTGGGGAAATGATTGTAAGAACGATGTAGGCGAGTGTGAATGCGAATCCCATGGTCAGCCCGGCAGCTCAGCTGTGACAACGGCATTCATCGGCTACGTTTCCTCGTTGGAATTCAGCGCTCCAAAACAGCGCGGGCCTGCTGTTCCATACGATTCCATCGAGAGCTAATCCCGGGCGATCTTGGAATGCTCAAACTCTTCTGACTTCAACCGCGACAACTCCGCCAAGTCTATGGAGTTATTTCCAACCTTATCTAACTTTCGCCGAATCGATTTCAGCCCTGAGGGCCCCTAACGACTCTCTTAGACCCTCAACGGTCGGTACCAGCTGTTGCCACCCAATCGCATGCAATTTGGAGTTGTCAAATTGGTTTCCGGCCCAGAGACTTGCCGCCTTATACGGTGTGAGAACAGCCGGTAACTGGCCTTTTGAGTATCTGTTGTAAATCGCTAGCATTTTCGAAAGTAGCTGAACCGCAAAATACGGCAGTGGAACCGACCGGACATTCTTCACGTATTTCTTGTAGGCGCGCAAGTAATCGCGACAGGTCGGTAGGTCGTCATCGTGCACGTTGTAGACTTGCCCCGCGGCAAGCTCATGGAATCCTGCAGTTACCACGGCCTCTGCGCAGTTTTGTACGTGGGTCAGAGGAAGCAAATTGCCTCCGCCAAGATATAGAAGGCTCTTTCCAATCATTATTCCGACACGGCTGGAAAAATGTCCAGCCCCGGGTCCATAAATTACGCCCGGACGTAGAACGACGAGCTCAAAGCCATTGCGCCGCTGATATTCCCAAAAAAGCTGTTCCTGACGTAGTTTACTGTGAGCGTAATCATCGCGCCACTCGGGGTGCGATTCGAGGGCGGTCTGCTCGTCCACCTTCGCGCCACGGCCGAGTTCGGCCACTCCATACACGGCAAATGAACTCACCAGAACGATACGCATCGGCTTGCGGTCTCCGATGGCTTGTAATAGGTTTCTAGAACTCACTACCGAATCGAGAAATAGATCCGCAGCGTCGCCTTTCAGACCTGCGGCAAGATGAAAAATGAGCTGGACGCCATGTACAGCTCGGGCGGCTTCTTCTGAGGACTTCAGATTTCCAATACAATACTCAAGATCGGCTTGAGGGAACCGCTTTGATATCTCTTCGAGCTTGGGAATGTTCGCCCTTCGACGCAAATTACAGCGAATGTCGACATAGCCATGGGCTATCAGCCGCTCGATTAGGGCCGTTCCCAGGAAGCCTCCGGCACCCGTAACGAGCACCTTCACGTCACATCCTCCGGATAAACTTGAGTGAATATTTCATCCATAATTGTTGATACCCGCAGTATCTCAGCGTAAGAGATCGGTACCGCGGAGTTACGCAGAATGCTGTCGTAAAACGCCGATAGTAATCGGTTCATTCCGGCGAAATAGTGGTATTGCGATCCGGCAAATTCGCCAACATTGTGAGCCGCCTGCCGGAAAGACCGCCAACTAGATTTAAAGGGAGGCACCAACCGACCCAAGGCAGTCGGAAAACCTTGAAATTGTTCAACCAACATAGTGCGAAGCATAAAATCGACATGGACCGTATTCCTGGTGCCATATACCCGCAAGAATTGGCCTACTGGCCGCGCATGAGAACAGAAAGTTACATACGCAGATGTGGATCTTCCCAGGATCATAACGCGCAGTTCGTCCAACACGCGATCCGTCTTGTCATCGTTCGAGGGTCTCCGACGGTAGGCGCGAGCAAGGACTTGCGGAGTTTCGTCGGAAAGAAACGGTGTAATCTTGTTGATCGCGTGGTCGATAATATTGTGAAATAACTTCCCAGGCAAATGATGAACCCAATGGCTCTCGTCTGAAAGGAGAGCTTGCCCGAATCTGCCAGTTAGGTCATACCCGTAATAGCTCTCGACGTGCACGGGGTCGCCCAACTCACCGCGCGCAACGAGCGCTTTCAAGCCTAGAGCTGGCGTTTCGAAGTTTGGCCAATAGTTGATCGTCATTTTCTTTCCGGCTTGTTGGACGCATTCAATTAGGCGCCGGCCCTCAATTGCATTCACAGCAAGCGGCTTCTCAAGAAACACATGGCAGCCGGCCCTGACGGCCTTTTGCGTTAGAGCCAAGTGTGACCGCGGCGGGGTTGCAATATGGACAACGTCGGGCCGTTGCTCAGAAAGCATGCGATCGAAATCTGAATACCAATGCGGAATGCCGTAACGCACGGCAATTTGCTCGGCTATGATCGGCTCAAGGTCACAGACGGCTACCAGGCGCGCGCAGGTGAGTTTCCGGATTTCGCCGACATGACTATCTGCAATCTTTCCGCAACCGACTATAGCGATATTTATGGTCATTCGTTGATCCGAACACAGTACAAAAGTCATTCATGACGTCTAAAGGCCAGTGACGGGATCGAGGCGCTGCCGGATCGCCTCAATCGCCAGGTACATCTGCCACGCCGACACAAAGTAAATTGCACATCCGCGGCGTTCGGCCTCTACAACCAGGAGATCGAATGCTCTTCCCAACCCGCCGCCTAGCAAGGCGGACGAATTCCGCTCTTGCGCTCCATGCGTGTACAACTTAACAAAACTGTCCGCTCCGATGCGCGGCGAGAGTTCCACCCATCGCTTTACTCGATACGGCGTCGCGAGGTCGTAACCTGAGAGTTCACCGGTCTCGAGCCGGGGAAGCAAACGATCTCTCCACCGAATGCCGAGCGGTCCGGGGATCATTACCAGATCGCCTTCAATCCCTCCGCCGGAGATTACGGGCACACCCCGATCATAGGACTTGGGCCGATTGGGATCATCGGTGCACCAGTAAATCGTGTTGACCAGCCGTGCCTGCGTAGGAGAATCACCAGATGGCATAGTGAAATCGGCGTAACAACCGAGGCCTGCGAGAATCTGGATCTCATCGTTTAATCCGCACCAACGACCATCTGGCCGAGAATTGTCCAGGGCCCAATTGCCGTGGATAAATCCGAACGCCGGTTTGCCGTTGCGTTTGCGCAGCACGCCATGATCACTGTGCAAGACCTCACAAAACGCGGTGATTCGGTCTATGAAGTTCTGACGACCCTCCCCATCATGGTGAATATGAATCTCGATATCAGCAATGCCGTCAGAGACCATTTCGGCCAACGGTCCTACTAATTTCGGATGATATTCCTCTTCCGGAAAGAAGAACGTATATTGCGGCGGCTCGCCAGCGCTGTCAGGCCGGCAGCCCCGGGCAATCACTGGCCAGGCCGACCGCCACAATCTGACACGCGATTGCGCGGTTTCGATGGTAGCGCCCCCGCACATCGGTTCGAAGTGATCCGCCAGGGTCACCCAGATGCGTTCGAGCGGCACCGCCCGCCCCGAAATGCGACGAACGCGTTGCTTCACATATCCGGGAGCCCATATTTGCAAGCTGCGGGTCAGGCTCATATTAGTCGATTGCTCTCGCTCCTACCGGTCATAACCGAAGCACATCCAAAATGCGCAATGCGACGGGAAATTGCTGGCAGGTCGAGCAGATTTAAGGTTCTGCTCTAGCGCATCCCTCAACCAGGGTCGCCAGCGATTACGAACGCAGTCAGGCGCGCACGATCGACCGCAACGGCCTCATTTCGCGCCGCGCCCCAAAAGTATGATCTTGATGGTCTGCAGAAAGATCAGCAGATCGAGGCCGGGAGCCAGATTCTTGATGTAGAAAAGGTCGTACCGAAGCTTTTCCTTTGCGTCCTCTACAGAACTTCCGTAACGGTAACGAATCTGAGCCCAGCCCGTAATGCCCGGCCGAATCGCATGCCGCAGGTGATAAAGAGGGATTTCCTTGCTGAGCCCTTCCACAAACTCGGGCCGCTCGGGGCGCGGACCCACCAGGCTCATATCTCCCCGCAACACGTTCCAGAGCTGAGGGATTTCGTCCAGCCGCGATGTGCGGAGAAAGCCTCCCACACGCGTTATCCTGGGGTCATCGTCGGTCGCCCAAGTGGCTCCCGTATCGGCCTCCGCATCGGCGCGCATCGTCCGGAACTTGTAGCAATAGAATACTTTGTTGTCCTGCCCGACACGTTTCTGCTTGTAGAAAAGTGGCCCTGGTGATGTCAGCTTGATGGCTACTGCAACGAAGGGAAGCAGTGGAAGGCTAAGAATCAATCCAATAATCGACGCCACGATCGAAGCGAGCCGCTTGTAAATCACAAGAAAGCGCGAAACGTGAAAACCCGGTGAAAAAAGTAGCCAACTCAAGCGAAGTGATTCGATCGGGACTTTACCCGTCACGGCTTCATAGACGTCCGTGCCATCTTGAATAAGTACGCCCCGGCTCTTCAAGGCTAACAGGAGTGGAACGGGAAGCTTCCCACGGCGATCGCCCATTGCTACGATAACGCGATTCACGCGCTGAGATTCGACGGCCTGAGAAAGTTGCTCGCTTTTAGGCGCCCTGAGAGAACCGGCAGTCGATTCACGAGGCCCGGAGTCCGTTTCAGCGCTGTCCTCGCCCGTCGTCACAATATGACTTACGACCCGAAGGCCCAGCTCGGGCCGAGATTTGAGCTCATGAATCAAGGGCGCGGCGAGCGGTCCATCGCCGAGGATCAACGCCCGCTCGGAAAATTGCGGCAGGCTGTTGAGCGCCAGGAAAAGTCCTCGCCAAAGCAACAGAATCAATGCAACAAGCGCAATTCCGATCAGGAAAATCCCACGGCCCAACTGCAGAGGGGGATACACATAGTAAAGAATTGCCAGTAGGATGCACACGGAGCCGAGGGCTTGCACCAAGCGAGAAGCGAGCTCGCGCCGGTTACTGAGGATCGAAGTATCGTAGAGATCGAAATAGTACATGGACGCGATGAAGGTGCCCGAGACCACCAGGATCTTCAGAAATCCCTGTTCATCGCTGAGCTGGACGCTGGCATCGCTCGCACCCAGCCGCGCAACCATGGCAGCCACGAAAGCAAAACCCACCAGGCATGCTTCCGAGATACCAAGAATGACAGTACGCGCTGGAAAATGAGCATTCAGAAACCGGATCAAGGAATTACCTCACGCCTACTTTCCTCACTTTGACTTTTTCTTGGCTTGCGGCTCGAGAGTGTAATATTGTTCAGCGTAGTTCATTCGATCGAATTCCGAAGCCTCGTTTAGGACCATGCCGATCCACTTCGGATTGTCGAGACCCTCCAGACCCTTCTTGAGAGCTCTAATGGACGCTACGCCCTCCCGAACCACGAGCAGCGAACCATCGACCAATCGAGACCAGAGGTTTGCGTCGACCGTCGGTAGCATGGGAGTGGAGTCCACGACAATCCAATCGAACCAAGCCCCTAACTTGTTGAATGTCTCCGCAAATCGTGTCGATTGGAGGATTTCCGATGGATGGTCAAAAGTGGCTCCGGCGCTCAGAAACCACAGTGGCATGTCGCCCAATCGGTTCAAGTAAGTCGAAATTTCCTGATTTTGGGCGGCGGACCACCAATGAACCAAGCCTCGCAACTCGGTCAAGCCCAACAGCGATGCTAAACTCGGCCGGTGCAGGTCCCCTTCAATGAGTAACACCTTGAAACCGCTGCGCTTTGCCAAAGTGACGGCAAGGTTGGCTGACACCGTTGTCTTGCCTTCGCTGATCCCGCCGCTGGTAACCTGCAGGGACTTGAACTCTCGCTGGAAACGCAGGTTTTCGATCCGCGTCGCCAAGGCGCGAAACTTTTCAGCTCCTAGACTCTTCGGATCATTCAAAGCCACGAGCCGCGACGCCGCGGAGGCATGCACGTTCGCCGAATTAGCCCCTACGAACTCGACTGGCTGCGTGAGTACCTTGTTCAGCATCTCAACTGCCTCAGTCGGCTCGGGCGGAGTAGATCCTTTCTGACGCTGCTCCTTTTCCATTCGCCGCAGGGTTTCGTATAGACGGCTCATTCTGCTTTCACTCCCGACTTCGGTTGGGCTTCGTCGAACTGCGTTCCGGAAGCGCCATCCAGTTCCTCTATAATTCGGTACAGCGCTTTTGAAATTGTCTTACGTTCTTCGTGGGCGGCCGAGTCTGCTGCGCGCGAAGGGGTCACTTGACCCAAACGGAGATCTTTGGCGACCTCCTGAACGATTTCAGGGGTGATCTGTTTCGCCTGTTCTCCGTACCCCAAAATCAGCGAATTCTCACAGAGGACATTCACAAGACGCGGTATGCCAAGTGAGAATTTGTATATAACGTCGACCGCTTCATTTGAGAAGATCGTGGCCCCGTGTGAGTTTGCGCCGCCCAGGTCCAGTCTGCGACGGATGTAGCCCTTCAACTCTTCCAAGTCAAGCGGTTCCAAACTACACCGCATACCGACTCGCTGCTTTAACTGGCGCAACTCCAGCGAATCGAGCTTACGATCCAGTTCCGGTTGACCTACCAGTACGATTTGCAAAAGCTTGTGTTGTGAAGTCTCCAGATTCGTCAGCAGCCGGATTTCCTCCAGGAGCTCCCAGCTAAGCAATTGGGCTTCGTCTATGACTAGCGCCGTGATCTCCCCGCGGCGGGAACGCGCGATCAGATAATTGTTCAGGCGAGATAGGATCTCACTTTTTGGTCGCGCAGAGGAAGGCAGACCTAGGTCCGTCACCACGTGAGCCAGGAAATCCGCGACCGAGAGCATGGGGTTATAAACATAGGCGAACGCCACCTTATTGCGAGTAAGAGCATCTAGAAGACATCGCACCAACAGGGTCTTGCCGGTGCCTACCTCGCCCGTCACAACGACGAATCCCTTCCGACGCAGCACACCATAGCCCAGAATTGCGAGCGCCTCGTTATGACGCGGCGTAGCGCAGAAGAAGAACGGATCGGGGCTGATCTCGAACGGGTTCCTGGTCAGCCCATAAAATTTCTTATACATCGCCCTTAACCTTTGTAAAACGAATAGAGGTTGCCGGCTATGATCAAAACGACGATCGCGACGGTCGCGCCGATTTTGACCCACCGTACCGTCGAGCCGTACTGCTCCTCACGAGGCGTGCTCAAGTGGGGAACGGCGACCAACATGCGGCACGGAACAATCCCTTCAACATCCTTTGCTTGCCAAACGCGAACATCAGTCAGTTCAAGGAGTGCAACCAAACCCAGTCCCAGAGCGGCACCCACAATTAATCCGATGATGCTGATCATCAGATGGTTTGGGGAAGTCGGCCGGATTGGCAGGCTCGGGGGATCAAGGATCCGGAATTGTTCACCCTGCTGGCGTTGCTCAAGGCTCGTCGCCAATTGCGACTGCATCTGCTTCTGTAGCAGCGAGTTGTAATTGGACATGGATTCATCATATCCGCGAGAGATATCGGCTAACTCCTGCTCTGTTTGCGGTGTCAGATTCAGACGGGCCCGGTAGTCAGCGATCTGTGACTCGACGTTCTTTTCTCGTTGTTCATAGTTCTGGATCTGTAGCTGATTGGCTTGAAGTTGGCTCTGGATCTGCATTGTCGTAGGTGAAGATCCAGATGGCGGGTTCGCTGCGCTCGGCCCTGCGGATTTCGCGCCGTTGCTTGTCTGCTGACTAGCGGCAATCTCCTCTTGGATCTGTTTCTTGAGCCTCTCGGTCTTTGCTATTTTGTCCTTGAGTGTAACAACGTCAGGATAATCCTCGGTGTACTGCGAAAGAGCGCTCGCCAGACGAAGCCGCAGGCTGGCCAACTCTTTATCGAGCGCTTCTGGCGACGTACCAGCCGATTCTCCACCACCCTGGCTCGTCATCTCGGATTCATATTGTTTTTGGAGTGACTCAAGGTATAGCCTCTGTTGCCGCGCGCCGTCCAAATCCCGCTGCGTGGCGTCCAACTGAGTTTGTAAACCCGCCAGAATCTGGACATTGCTCTGCATCTGACTTGGCAGATCACCGAAGTGCGTAGCCTTGAAGGCCCGAACCTTGGCTTCCTGCTCCTCCAGCTTGGCCCGGGCATCCGCAAGTTGGGCATCGAGAAACGCTGTGGTGCTCTCTGAAAGTTGCTGCTGCGCCTTCAGATTTTCATCGATAAAAAGCGAGGTGAGTTCGTTATTTACCTGCTGCGCAATTTCCGGGGACCCGGCGGAATACTCGATTTTGAACGCGGTTAGTTCTCCTTGATGGCCAGGGGACGCCACGAGTTCGATCTTAATGTCTTTGCGCATTTGTTCTATCGGATCCTCCCACTTCGAAAACCCGAAGAAACCCGCCCGTGTTGAATAAAGATGAAAGCGATCGATCGTTGTCTGGAGACGAGTGCGGCTGAGAATTTGTTGGGTCATGCTCTGTAAGCGGTCCTGAAGGCTGACGGTGACGTTAGCCACGACATAATTCTCAGGAACCTTCTGTTGCTCGACGAGGATCAGCGCCTCAGACTGATAAATAGGCGGCAACCGCCAGCTCAGGCCCCAAACTACAATCCAACAGAGAAATAGCGGGACTATGACCCACCAGAACCGACGACGGACGATCGCCCAATAATCTGCCAGGTTGGGCGAGCTTCCTGCACTAGGAGGCATTTCGATCTCCGAACTGCTCTATCGACATTTCCATCTTGGCACACCAGAACCGGGGCCGTACTGACATGGCTAATCTATGCACAGAGTCCTCCAAATAGCAGTGCTTTTTCGGAGGTCATCAAGTGTCCGGAAACTCTGTAAAGCACCTATATTGTTTAGCATAGGGCCCTAGGCTTTTGATTGGCCAGATAGGTCGCCAATAGTACCCAGAAACTCCGAGATTCAAGGGAAAATCATTTCACATCGGGGGTCGCGGGCCGGAACTTCCTTGGATACCTCGCTCCCACCAGATGGGCACAAATGCCGTAGGTTCCGTCAGCCGCAACCAGGTTCTGCGTTTCTTCGACAACGCACATTCGAACGCGTAACTTACGCTAGGCAAGGCACTTTAGAAGATATACTTTTGCTGCTGGGGTGTCCATAATCGCGTATTAAGTGCTGTATTGTCTGTGCTTGGCATCATTGTTGCTCTTAAATTCACTCAAGCGACTCATAGGCGCAAATCCCTTCGATCGGCGACGATCGGAAGGAAGGGGTGGCGAGACCGTCGCTCGGCTCCAAGTGTTGCCCAGCGATGTATTTTTTCGATTGGCCGGGTTAAGGAAACTTAGTGCCGCTTGACTTCCAAACCTCTCATCGCCGGTACTGAACCGATTGCAGACAAATCGTGGGCTAGCCGCTATGGGCTCGTCTGGCCCATAGTCCTGTCGGCCCTTTTGCTTCTGCTCTATGCGTCTGTGCTGAAGCATCTTGTGGCGCAGTGGTGGTCCGACCCAGACTACAGCCACGGATTCTTTGTCCCTTTGTTTTCTGGATACATCTTCTGGCGCCAGCGCGAGCGCTGGATGAAGGTCGAAATCAGACCCAGCAATTTCGGTTTGCTCGTGATGCTGGGTGCAGTTGGGCTGCTGATGGTCGGCTCACTGGGAGCTGAATTATTCACGGCTCGACTTTCCTTGCTCGTGTTGCTCGCGGGGATGATTCTTTTCTTGGCAGGGTGGGGATTTCTTCGTGCCGTATCCTTCCCTCTGTGCTTTCTCATATTCATGATTCCCTTGCCCCAAATCGTCTACAACCAAATCACTTTCCCGCTGCAACTGCTCGCGTCGCGCTTCGCGACGTTCTGGCTGGATTTGGTTCACGTTCCCGTGCTGCGTGATGGAAATATCTTGGTACTGTCAAACTACTCGCTCGAAGTAGTGGAAGCGTGCAGCGGAATCCGGTCCCTCATGACTCTGATTTCGCTGGCAGTTATTTACGGCTATTTACTGGAGCCAAGGCTTTGGGTCCGGATTTTGCTTGTTGTTTTGATGGTGCCGAGCGCCATTGTCAGCAACGCGATCCGCATCATGGGAGCCGGTATGATGGCTCACCGTTTTGGTCCGGAGGCAGCCGAGGGGTTTCTGCACGAATTTTCTGGTTGGGTGATTTTCTTGGTTGCGCTCCTCCTTCTTTTTGGTTTCCACTGGATTCTGCGGCGCATCGGAAGATTACCGAGAGAAGCGGACCGTGCTTAACAGCCGACGATCATTACGTCTGTGGATCACAGCCAGCGTTCTGCTGTGTGCGTTTGTGTTGTTGCAAACGATGAGCCACGGCGAGGCACTGGTCAGCCGGCAACCGCTGCATGACCTTCCCTACGCACTCGGTGTTTGGACAGGCGTAGAACAGCCGCTCGCGCAGCAAGAGGTGCAAGCGGTGGGTGTGAGTGATTACGCGAATCGGACTTATGCGCGTCTGGAAGAACCACCTGTTCAGCTTTATGTCGGTTATTATGCCAGCCAAAGAGCAGGCGACACGATCCATTCTCCGAAGAACTGTCTGCCGGGATCAGGCTGGGATCCTATTCAGTCCGGTTATGCCACGATCTCCGTTCCTCCGACCGGTCGCCATATTGTAGTGAATGAATATGTGATCCAGCGAGATCAGAACAAGCAGTTGGTCTTTTATTGGTATCAGGGCCGAGGGCGAGTTGTAGCTAGCGAATACGCGGGTAAGTTCTGGATGGTTGCCGACGCCATATCCCGCAATCGAACCGACGGCGCGTTGGTCCGAGTGATCACGCCGATGAACGACAGCGAGGACAGAGCACGTGCTCGCCTGACGACCTTCACGCAAGACCTGTTTCCTTCTTTAGACCAGTTAATACCGAACTGATTGGAGAGATATTCTGGAGGGTCGAAGTATGAAAGTGGTAAGAAATCGGATTACTGTCGCGACGGCTCTGCTTTTCGCGTGCCTGATGCTTTTTTCATGTTCAAGAAATCCTCAAAAGGCCAAGGCGAAGTATCTCGCCCAAGGCCAGAAGTACATGAAAAAGGGTCAATATGGAGACGCGGTAATTGAGTTTCGCAACGCCCTTCGTATCGATCCGCGATTTGTGGATGCCTACTATCAATTGGCCCAAGCCAGCCTGGCGCAGCACAACTGGAATGCCGCATATGGATCTCTCGATAAAGCGATTGCGCTGGATCCCACACGGCTCGACGCACGTCTAGATCGCGGTCGCCTCTATCTCGCCGCACGTCAGTTCGGAGATGCCGAGGCCGACGCGAACTATATTCTGAAGGAGCAACCAAGCGACGTGGGGGCCTACGAGCTCCTTGGCGTGGCACTGAACGGTGAACAGAAACCCGATCAAGCGCTCGTAGCGTTTGCTAAGGTTGCTGAGCTGAAGCCGAGCGACGCCAGCGCGTATATAGACATGGCACTGGTTGAGATCAACTTGCACAGGTCTGCCGACGCCGAGCAAAGCTTAAAGAAGGCCGTAGCGGTTGATCCGAAGTCCATCCAAGCCTACACGTATCTCGCGGGTTTCTATCGGTTACAGAACAAAGTCCCGGAAGCACAGGACATTCTTCAACAGGGCGCTGCGAATATACCCGACGGTACCCCGCTCTATATCGAATTGGCGTCGATCTTGAAGGCCCAGGGCAAGAGCGACGAGGCCGAAGCTGTCTTGGACAAGCTGCGCAAGCAACTCCCCAAATCTTCTGATGTTGCCACGGCCATCGGCGACTTCTATACCGAGCGCAAGCAGACGGATCAAGCGTTGGTTGAGTACCGCCGTGGTCTCTCGGCTGATCCCAAGAATCTGAACATTAAGAAGCGAATGCAGGACCTGTATCTAACAACTGGCCAAATGGCGTCGGCGAGTGACTTGGATAAAGAACTGATGAAGGAGGCCCCGAAAGACGTCTTCGTCCGGATAGATCATGGGCGATTACTGATGGGCCAACGGAATTCGCAGGATGCCATCAACTTTCTACAGGGAGTTGTCGCGGATGCGGCAGATTCGCCACAGGCCCACTTTTACTTGGCGATGGCCTTCTGGCAGAACGGTGATTTGGCGCAGGCTCATGGCGCGCTAATGGATACTCTGAAGGCTTCCCAGGGATTTCCTCCTGCCATCCAGGCGCTGGCCCGGCTAAGCCTGGCGCAGGGGAACGCTTTAGACGCCCAAACTTACGCCCAGGAAATCGTTCAGCGAGCTCCCGCTGACCCGAACGCTCGCCTGCTGTTTGCCGAGACGCTGGCTCGACAAGGGAAGCTGCAGCCGGCGGAGCAACAAGTCGTCATCGCAAGACAGTTGGCCCCGAGTGAACCGGGCATTCACGTCGATCTGGCGCAGATCTATGCGACGGAAAAGAAATGGCCGGAGGCTCAGAAGGAGTTTGAGGCTGCGTTGCAGCTCGATCCTCACGACACGACTGCGCTGGCGCAACTGGCGGATTTCTTGACGGCTCGAAATCAATCCAATCAAGCTCTCGCGCATGTCCAACAGTATGTCGCCGCCAATCCCAACGATGCGAACGGCCACCTAATTCTGGGCAGCCTCGACTTCCAATCCAAGAACTACGGTGCTTCGCAGGGGGAGTTTGAGCATGCCGTCCAAATCGATCCCAATAATATCCAGGCTTACCTGAAGCTCGGTAAGGTTTTCGAGGTGCAGGGTCAGCCCGACCTCGCGATCGCGCGCTATCAGAAAGCGCTCGACATGCAGCCGAAATCCGCCGTGCTCGCGACGACCATTGGAAACCTATATCTCAACAAGGGGGACAACGAAACGGCTCGCAAGTATTTTGCGCAAGCTCTTGCTGCCGATCCAAATTTCGCCCCCGCCATGGCGAACACGGCCTGGGTCGATGCACTGGAGAATAAAGACCTCGACATCGCTCTCGGTCTGGCGCAAAAGGCCAAATCGCTTCAGCCCGAACTGCCTTCGATCACCGATACCTTGGCATGGGTCATGTACAGACGAGGGAATTTCGATAGCGCAATGCCGCTGCTTCGCGAAGCCGTACAGAAGGCCCCCGATTCTGCGGAATATCGTTATCACCTCGGTATGACGCTCGTGGCATCGGGCCAAAAGGCAAAGGGCAAGGAAGAGCTTGAGGCAGCACTGCGCCTAAAGCAGGACAGCGCGAGCGAGCAGCAAGTTCGCCAGGCGCTCGCGCAGCTGAACTGATTCCCTGAGAAAACGGCGCTGTCAGAACAACACGGAGATCGACGAGCAAGCTACGGCTTTACCTGCCAAAAATCAGGAGCAGCTTCGGAGAATTCAAAACCCACCGCATTCCTGTTTAGGTATCTCCCTCTGTGGCCGACCACGTGGCATTTTTGTTCCTTCTGATTGAGCTTATTGATCAGCACCAGAGGATGGCCGGGGCTCACGGCGGTTGTAAGCGTAATCAGTCCGCCGCTGCCGTTCACTCGAAGGACTTCGGTTCGTTCATAAAAGGGCTCGTCTCGCTCCGTCCGGCCATAGACGAACACGGGCGTGTACGCCCACAGACGCGGGCCGCATCGGCGATCAGCCATCCCCTCGATGCCAAGTCCTGATGATAGGTTTGCGGACCGCTCCACGACACTTAGTGAATCCCAAATCCTGCTCATGGCTGACCTCCGATTCCTTGTTGCACGGACTCGTAGAAGGACGCCTCACAGTGATGCCGTTCGCTGGGACGAGCGCGGTTTGCGCCCCAAAACCGAGGGGCTTCTTGCCAAAAACGCGGGGTAGCGAATTGTACCCCATTTGCCATCGGGATGGACTGGGGCCTCCGGGCTCGGAGGGTCACCTTCTCGTTACGCGGATCCGTGATAGATTGGCGCTAACAGTTGCAGATGGGACACTTATGCCCGATAATTCGACGCGGTCCAAGAACCTAGTTCCGAGCCGCCCTGGCGGTTTGCATGGTCATTTGCCCCAAGTGTAAAACTGCAAATCCGGATTTCGTCGAAAACTGCTCTCAGTGCAGCGCTCCGATGCCCATCGGGGATACCGCCACGATTCAGACGGTCGACCCGACCGTCCTTAAGCCGGGGAGCGATTTCGGTCCGCGTTACCGCATCGAGGCTCTTTTGGGCCAGGGCGGGATGGGCCGCGTCTATAAAGCGACCGATAAGGAGCTGAGTCGTACAGTTGCGATCAAAGTGGTCCGCCAGGGTGTCGTAGGAGAAGAGGATGCCCTGAACCGCTTCAAACAGGAATTGATCCTCGCAAGCAAAATCTCTCACAAGAACATACTTCGCATTCACGACATGGGCGAAGTCGCCGGCATGAAGTTCATCACCATGGCCTTTGTCGAAGGCCAGGATCTTCACCAGCTGATTCGCGACAACCCCAAGCTTCCACTGGAGCGAGTGCTGAAATTCGCCCAGCAGCTCGCCGGAGCACTGGCGGCAGCGCACGCTGAAGACGTCGTCCACCGCGATCTGAAGCCACAAAACATCTTGGTTGATGCAAACGACCAGCTCTACATCGCAGATTTTGGCCTCGCGAAATCCTACGCTGCCGGCGCCGTGGGCATGACCCAGACCGGAGCTTTTCTGGGGACTCCTCGCTACATGTCTCCGGAACAGGTTGAAGGAAAACCAACTGACGGACGCTCGGACTTGTACGCCTTCGGGCTGATTCTGTACGAAATGGTCGCAGGTGACGTCCCGTTTACAGGTGAATCCACTCTCAAGGTGATGTACCAGCGCCTGCAGGAACGACCGAAGAGCCCGAAGTCAGCGAACCCTTCAATCCCGAGCTGGCTCGATAACGTGATCATGCGCTGCCTTGAGAAAGACCCGGAGGATCGTTATCAAAACGCCTACGAAATCCTGGCTGACCTGCAGGGCGGCCAGTCGGTAAGTGGCCTTTCGCGCAGTGGCATTTCCCGAATAGGCACCGTTTCGCGCAGCGGTTCCAGCATACAAATTCAGCTTCCGCAGTTCGGAAATCGTCGCTGGATTTGGATCACCGGGGGCGCAGTTCTTGCCGTGGTAATCCTGGCCTTTGCCATTCCGCAGGTCCGCCATAAGATTCTCGGCGGCGGCGCAGGGCCAGCAGGCACTGCGAGTGTGGCTGGAGTGCCACCTCTTGCGAGCGGTCGATTCGTTGCCGTTCTGCCTTTTGAAATCCTCGGAGATGCGTCGCAGCTTGGCTACGTCGCCCAAGGTATCAAGGAGGCATTGTCCGCAAAGCTGTTTCAGATAAAAGACCTTCGAGTCACCACCTCGGAGGCGGCGGACAAGGTAGATCAAAAGCAGCCGTTGCAGGTCATCGCGCGAAAATTGGGAGCCAACCTGCTGGTTCAGGGTGTATTGCAAGCGTCCGGTGACAAAATGCGCGTCACCATGAAGCTCGAGGATGTAGCGGACGGCAAGACACTGTGGAGCGGAGAATTCGACGGCGTGGCGGGCGATTTGTTCACGCTGGAGGATCAAATCTACGCTCAGCTCGTGTCGGGGCTAAGGGTCAACCCTACCAGCGACGAGCTTGCTACCGCTCAGGAGCGGCCCACCGACAACGTCGCTGCGTATGAGCTTTATCTGCGCGGGCGGAATTCGTTGCGCGGGGACGACCGCAAGAGTATGCAGTCGGCGCTGGATTACTTTGATCAGGCGCTGAAGGCAGATCCGAAGTTTGCTCTTGCGTATACCGGCGTTGCCGACGCAAGCCTTCGAATGAACAGCATTCAGAAAGACGATCTCTGGACCCAGAAGGCACTTGCGGCTGCCCAGCAAGCACAACAGCTGGATGACAAGTTGCCGGAAGTTCATGCCCTGCTTGGCAGCGCATATCGGGCGTCCGGCAAGTACTCGGAAGCGGTCGCGGAGTTGAACCGAGCGCTGACGCTTGCGCCCAATTCGGATGATTTCTACCGCCGGCTAGGGGATGTGCAGTTAGACAGCGGCAACGTGGCGCAGGCCATCGATGCGCTCCAGAAGGCTGTGAAACTCAACCCGTACTACTGGGTGAACGAGAATACACTCGGGAAAGCATATGCGCACCAGGGCGACTTTCCTAAGGCCTTGGAGGCGTTCGAACAGGTCACGGTTCTCGAGCCAGATATTGTCGCAGGATACGAAAACGTGGGAACGATTCACGCCGAGCAAGGCGAGTATCAGGCGTCGATCCCTTATTTCCGGAAAGCCCTTCAAATTGCGCCCGATTTCTCGGCGTACTCGAACCTCGGGACTTCCTATTTCTTTATGAAGCAGTACTCAGACGCCGTGGGGATGTTCGAGCAGGCTGCGGCACTGAATCCAAATGATACCCAGACGGTGGTTAATCTAGCGGATGCGTATCGCGGTGCAGGCCAGCAGGACAAGGCGCACGCCACGTATCAGCAAGCCATTTCCGTTGGCTTTAAGGAATTGCAGACCAATCCGCAGAATGCTGCGGTAAAGTCCCAGATAGCGCTCTCTTATGCCAGGATCGATAACGCGTCTGAGGCAAAGAACTTCATTCGGCAAGCACGAGGAATCGACAAAAACAACGTCGACTATATCTACCTCGAAGCGGAAATTGATGCGCTGTTGGGACAGTCAGCAGACGCTATCAAGCTGCTCCGAGAAGCATTCGAGAAGCATTATCCCGCTCAATTTGCTGCCGGAGACGACGCGTTTACAAACCTGAAGGGCAATTCGGAGTTTGCGGGCCTGATCAAGCAATACTCCCAGCAGAAACCCTAACCGAACCGGAAAGGGCCGCTGCACCGGCTCGAAGAAAAACATCGAACCGGTGCAGCTCCAGCAAGGACCAAAGCTTTCCTGCGACGCGAATGATTCGCTAGATCCCGGCTACGTCTAGGCCGAAATACCAGCTCCGAGCCGCTTTCGCGCGAAGCCAGCCAGACCAACCAGAGCGAGCCCGAGCGTAAACAGAGTGAATGAGTTCGGCTCGGGAACAACCTCGATGTTGGGGAGATTCGGTGAAAGTTGAGACTCACCGACGGGACCATTCGAATTCCACGTGAACGTCTGGTCGTTTGCCAGAATCCCGTAATAGTTGCATCCTGAGAACGTCACTGTACCGGGACCGAAGGAAAAATCGGGCAAAGCAATACCCGGTAGATCGACGGCCGAACAGTTGAAAAGGCCGAGATCGAAAACAGGAACAGTAAGAGGAGTTGCCAATGCGAATAGGTAGGGAGAGCCGGTCGGCGGAAGCGAACTGAATAGGGGTGGTGGCGTCGGGTTCAGGCAATCGCCGGACGGATCAAAGAAGCTGGGGCCGTTGAAGCAAGTGGTCGGACCTATGTATTCCAGGTTCACGCAGTACGCTTCGACGCATGGAGACCCGTGGATTACGTACGTCGGGTCGGTTATGGTCTGAGCATGGGCTGGCGCTGGCATGCCCACAACCCCGACCACAAACAAAAGGCAGAAGAACAAAATCCATTTCGTTTTCATGAGCGATGAGCCTCCAGAAGTCTCAGACCACGAACATAGTACACTTTCAGTTCCAATCTCGAATCTAACCTACAGCGCTAACTCGTTTGCTTTCAGTGTAAATCTTAAGTTGCCCGCGGTTGGCCCACCGCCCATATGCAAGGGCTTGCTCAAATTCGGACACTCCCGGAAATTTCCCATCCCAAATTGGCCTGAATTATAAACCCTAGATATTTGCGTCTGACGGCCGCAATCACTTACACCCGTAACCCCGAAAATATGTCGACTGGCTCGCAAGTGCTCTGAAAAGTAGCGAGTGACATTTGTAGACTCGGCGTCTATGAGCTGTCAAGTACCATTATTTTATCCAACTCATAGAACTATTAGTACTCCGCACGATTGTGACGACTAAACCAGTCCTTTAGCCAAATTATCCGGCTTTCGAGGAAGATGCGTCTGAGAGGCGGCAACAATATATACAGAGATTGCCGTGCATGGGTACCTGCAAAAGGGTTCTACGTCGTCCTCGTTGACCAATGATCAGGGCTCGACGCGAGCCTCCCATCACGGTCTCACTTTTGGCTTGATGCTGGTAGGAGATGGAGGATAAAGCGCGACGATCAACCGACTACTTGCGTAGTCATTCTCCCGCTCGTCCAATGACCGTCAGGTCTGCGTCGGCCTCGCGGACCTGTTCAATGTGCGAGATCAAGGTGCATACGCTTTTGGCGAGATCCACGACTTCCCCGTTTCCCGCAAGCTCAAACTCCACCTGATAATTGCCAGACGCTGCGTGATCGACCGCATTCTTGAGGTTGATGAGTGGTTTGACGATTTCACGCGGCAATATAAAGGTAATCCAGACGCTGAGCAGGATGACGATCGCCGACACGATGCTCAATACCCATTCGGCCCTTCGAAGGATCCCCTGCGCCTTCCTGTGATCGTCCTTTACCCGCTGCCACATCCGTTCTTCGAGTCCTGCTGTCAGGTCGAAGACCTGCTGGCTGGATGCTTCGATCTCGCTGGTATATCGGCGGAGGGTAGGATCGCCCATTTCGACGGTGTGGGTGATCTCGGCGTCGAACAAATCAGCCTGGCTGTGGAGCTCGTCCAGGAGTTGGGCCCGGCTTTTGTGGCTGTCCTGTTGCACCATGCCATTGAGATCGCTTTCATAGTTGCTGACCACAGCCTCAATACGCTCTCGAGGAGCGTCGCCGGGTTCCCCCATCGCCGCTACCTCCTCTGAAAACTGCTGCTGGTAAAGATCCGTCTCATCGAGCACCTGCCGAACGGTCGCTTCTTCCTCCGGCTCGAGTTTGCGAATCTTGATGAGAGTTTGCGTGACCTCGGCAATCCGGTCGTGGTTCGTCTCGACGTAGGAAGTATCCCGAAGCAGGGGGTAGCTTCGTTCGGCGCGCCGTGCCTCGAGCATTTCAATCGAAGCCTGCTGGGCGAGGTTGGCCGCAGGGGCGTCCACGCTGACGATTCGATCGACGATCCAGCCCATCTGGAACAGGTAATACACGGCAAGCAGGATCACCGGGGCGAGAACCAGCCGGACGATCGCGAAGCTATACAGGACGCGTCGGCGCATGGAAGTTGCCGGAGTGAAGATCGCAAACTTCTTGCGGATGGATGGCGGGAAAGGGCGGCCCAGGAACCGAATCGGGTTCTTAACTATCATCTCTTATCCTCTTCCGTTGGGACTGGGAGGGACTGTACGGAAAGGCACACCAGGCAACCCTGTGTCGTCTTGAACAACGGAACCGGTACCGCCTGGATCGATATCGATGCGGCACGACTCGAGGGATTTCCAGGCGACGCTTGACACATCCGCGCAAACGTCCGGTTAAGACTCTGCGGGACTGTTCGGCTTCCGCCCTGGATAGGGCTCGGTAGGTACAACCCGCTCACGCCCTAGGAGACATGCCAGCGGGTCTCGGGGACCGCGCTGCGCATGGCAGCGGACCGGTATGACGGCAATGTGAACTGCTCGACGATTGCGGCAACTCCAATGAACGCGATACCGTCAATCGATTTAGGTTCGGTACGCACCACCCGGCAGTAGGCCCATAGCAGCGAGTTGTTTTCATCCGGGAACAGACCCGGGAACCTCATCAGGAGCAGGAACCACTCCTTCGGCTCAAGTTCGTGGCGGGTGAGCAGATAGATTCCGCTTGCCGAGACGTCGCGTGTGCGGCCGTCAAAGCATTTCGCCGACGACCCCCAGCACATGACCGGAACCGTGATTTCAAAGCGCCGCGCAACTCGCCGCTCCATCATCTCGCACCCGGGTTCGCATCCGCATCGGTCTGGTCCGAAAATGTGCTCGAGCTTCCGCCGGGCACCTGTTCGAAGTATTCGAACTCGACAGCGATTTCCTCGGTACCGTCCGGCAATTCGTCCATCCTGAGGTGCATAACCCTCTGGCACCAGAACCACTCGCGCGGTTCGATCCCTGCTCGGGTCTCGGGATTGGGCTCGCTTCTGTCAGCATTTCCGTCGACTGCAAGCGGAAGGTCCGTAAAGAAATGAAGATGTGTCCGTGTTCGGCTGCGCCCTGTCCTGTTCATGATGTTTCTCCTCAACGAGTGGAGAGGGGGTCGACTCGGTCGTGACTAACTCGGTTCTCATTATGAAATCGGCAGGCGTTGTCGATACTTTAGTCTCGCGGGGACGCAGGCCAACACTTTGAAACAGTGCCCGATACATCACGAATACGTACACCGGCCTGCTTGAATCCTGTGCGCCGAACATTAGAAATCGGCTCCCTCACTCGACATTAATAATGACCACGCAGCTAAACACGCCGAATTCGCGGATTGCGAGCCAGGAATTTCAATGCGGGATGGCCTTTCCCGATTTGAATTTTCAAATGGGAACATTAGAAACTGGTCTTTGTTAAGTGGTTTAAAATCCGTGCAAGAAAATGCCTGATCTCAAGCGGAATGGGCCATGAAATGCAATGGGTGGTGGAGTCGGTCGCGGTCCACAACGGTCCGCAGCGCTTTGTGAATGGGGAGGAAGGGGCCCATTCACGGGGTGATACGGGTCGTTCCAATCTGCCTCTGAGAGGGTGTCAATTGGATGACCACGCGGTCCGGTCTCGCCTAGCCCGGATCGCAGGAACGCGACTTAAAAGGGCGGTTGTTCCCAAGCAACCGCCCTTTCTTCACTTCCCTGTATCTCAGCCTATCGATTTCCTCCAGCCAGCCTCACGACGAAGCACCGCTGACATTCACTTCAACCCAATCGCACAAAATACTGTCTGTTTTATTGGATAATCGTTCCGTACGAAAACACAAGACCAGGGTGACCTTCGATATCGGCATTAAGTACCTAGACGGGAGGCTGATTCCGGTCGAACCAATTCCGAGTGGACCCGAAGAACAATAGTTCAACCTTGGTTGTATTATCGGCGTGCAATGACGAAGCGAACACGAGCCGCAAGGGTGGCGGGCATTTAATCGCCTGAGAGGCCGAGCGGAGGTGAAACTATTTTTCGCAGGAAGCGCGGCGACGCCTGTGACAAAAAGAAGCCGCCGCTGCTTCCATGAAACCCGCTGGGCTGGGGTCGATCGTCTTTTCTTCGAAATGTGCTACTGCAATGAATCAGACAGTTTGCAAATCGTCTGGTTCAAATCCGTGTCGGTGAGGCGCCTGGCTTCGATCCTCTGGATGGCGCTCAAAACCGTGCTGTGATGCTTGCCGCCGAACTCCCGGCCGATCTTGGGAAGAGATGCCGAAGTAAGCTGTTTGACCAGATACATTGCCACCTGGCGGGGAAAGACCACGGCCTTGGAGCTGCCCCTGAGCCTCAGGTCGGCGGGAAACACGCCAAAATGCTCCCCCACCCGTTCCTGGATCATCCGAATCGTTACGCGTTTGTCTTCCGGAGGAACATCGATTTGCTTCAGTCCTTCCGGTGCAAACACGACACGGACCGGAGGGGCCTGTGCGGGGACCTCAGGTTCTGAGCATAGAAACTCCAGCTGAGTGTCGGGTATCCCCACTTCTTGCAGAACCGCCTGCAGGAGTTCGCCATAGGTTTCCGTGAGTCTTTTCTTGCACAGGTGCGTGGGGACCCGAACGAGCAAGCGCCGGTCTTCGGTTCCTTTCAGTCGCGTCGGCAGGAACCAGGTTGCGAAGTTGTGCGGATTGACCCGAAGCTTGGTGTGTTTGAGAACTCTCGCCCAGTCGTTCATCGCAACAATCCCCCGTTCCTCGCCGCAGTTCGAAAATATACGCATCGGTGACAGAAAGTCTGTTCCGAAAAGAACATTATGAAAATTCCCGACGAGATTTCGAACAGTTCGAGTCCCCACCCGCAATCCGCAGGTCCCAAAGGGGTTCTCACAGCCTCCCGAGCGGACGTCTGGACTGGCTAGCCCTGCCAATCTGGAACATGTGCTGAACCGGACAGTATTTCAATCGGCAAGCCTTGATGCTGGTGGGCGACTCGTTCTTGGCCACTCAGACGAGCCTTGAGATTCAGGCAGGCCCCAGCTGTAAGGCTCACGGTGTCATTTGTTTGCCGCGCCTTCGCGAGGCGGCTAATGTCGCAACTCGAAAAGACCGATTTAACAGGCAGCTGGTAGCGTGTGTTGCCGTTACATAAAGGAGATTCAAATGAAGACTGCAAGGCTCTTACTGGTATTCGCGATGACTCTGGGTGCATCCGCACAGGCTCAGACCAACGTAATCAGCCGCACAACGCCAGCGGTGAATTACGGACATCGGCATTCGAACACGCCGATCGCTTTCCGCGGCACCGACTTGATGCCCGGGGCGACCGGCCAGGCCGACGTACGAAGCAATCGCGGTGTGCTCGAAGTCAAAGTGGAATTTGGAGAACTGCAAAGCCCGGTGACATTCGGCAATGAGTACCTTACCTATGTCCTGTGGGCGATATCGCCGGACGGACGCCCGGTAAACCTCGGTGAAGTACTGGTGGGAGATAACCACCGCAGCAAGCTTGACGCGACGACGAACCTTCAGGCGTTCGCCATGATCGTGACCGCCGAGCCCTATTACGCGGTGCGCCGGCCAAGCAACGTGGTAATACTTGAGAACGCCATCACGCCTGAAACCAACGGCACAACAGAACCAGTCGATGCCAAGTACGAGCTGATCGGACGCGGCGGCTACATCCCCAGCGGCTATACGTTCGACCCGGTGGTGATCAATCTGAAGTTGCCGATCGAATTCTTTGAAGCGCGCAATGCCTTGCGCATCGCGCATTCCGAAGGAGCCGACCAGTACGCAAGCGAAAGCTACGGCAAGGCCGTTCGCCAGATGAAAGAGGCCGATGCGCTCGCAACGAACAGTCATGTTGACAAGAAGGCTTTGATTTCAGTGTCACGTGAAGTGGTGCAGACGGCCGAAGACGCGACCGAAATTTCGATGAAGCGCATCGAAGACGACCGGGTGGATGCCGAGAAGCGTGCCGCAGAAGGACGGGAACGGGACGCCAAGGCCCAATCGCAGACGGATATGCAGGCTCGCCAGAGTGCCGAAGCACAGACCGCTGACGCCGTGCGCCAGCGCACACAGGCGGAGAATGCAGCTGCGGACGCAAACCAGCAGAAGACACAGGCCGAGAATGCAGCGGCCGATGCAAACAGCCGCCGCGTAACTGCCGAACAGGCGACTGCCGACGCTCAGCAACAGCAACAGGCGGCACAGGCGGATTCAGACCGCAGCCGCGCTGCGGCAGCATCGTCGGACCAACAACTCCAGCAAGCCTTGCGTGACCGCGAAACGCTTCGTGCGAGCCTGCTGCTTCAATTCAACGCAATTCTCGCCACGCGTGATACCGCTCGCGGTCTGGTCGTCAACATGTCCGACGTCCTTTTTGACACCGGCAAGTTCACGCTCCGTCCGCTCGCGCGTGAAAAGCTGGCGAAAATCTCCGGAATCGTTCTAGCCTATCCGTCGCTTCTGCTCGCGATTGAGGGCGACACCGACAGCGTGGGAAGCGATAGCTACAACCAGGATCTTTCCGAAAAACGCGCGGAAGCCGTCAGGGACTATCTCGCCCAACAGAACATTCCGATGGCCTCGATGACGGCTAAGGGTTTTGGCAAGAACCAACCGGTTGCGTCCAATGACACCGCGGAAGGCAGACAACAGAATCGCCGCGTCGAGTTGGTCGTCTCAGGCGATGTGATCGGAACTGCGATCGGCGTGGTATCACAGAACCGGCAATAAACCGGAACGTCCTAGAACGTTTCCGGCATTCAGAAAAACAGGCCCCGCGCTGGGATTCAGCCGGGGCCTGTTTTATTGGTTGAGAGAGAATCTCGCAGGACAATTACCGCTCCCATCGCGGGGTTGCCAGTCACTGGGAGGGAACTTCCTATTGTTGTTTCCTCAGTTCTACTACCGCGACCGCGTGGTCCTGATTCGATCTGCTCGACTAAGACCATGCCGACGGTGTGCGGAACGACACCGATTTCTGTTGTGTGCTGTTCGGAACAGTCTTTGAGTCGCGAGCGCCCGGAAAATAGCGATACCCGTCCTGCAGCGTCCGGGGAGGCTTGTTGTGAAGTGTGTTCAACCCAAAGTTTGGCGCGGCATTCTGCTACTGGTCTCGGCATCACTGGCATCCTGTGCGGACACGGTTCCGACTACGCGAATCAAGGTGACCGTAGCGGATAACTACTCAGGCCCCATTTACCTCGCGTCTTGCGTCGAGGGAGCTCAAGATCCCGTCATGATCGATCCAGAGGGTCATGGGCAAACTGCCGCTTGCCCGGCCCGGGGCGATGTGGAGATCGACGCGATCAAAGCCGGAAGAACGATCACCATACAGAGCGGACAAATCGATGTGACGAAAACGGGTGATGGGATTGCGGTGGGTCTCACGACGTACATTCCGTAGCACAGAAAGCACCCGAAAAAACCGCTGCTTCAGAAACAAGCCTCGGCATTCGCTAAAAGATGGTCTTCAGTCCGAACTGAATTTGCCGCGAGGTACTGGCCGTAGTAAGTATCACGCCGGCCGCCGGGCTGATGGTGGTGCCGGAAAAGACATTGAAGCTGGCCGGCAAACTGAGGTTTGCGCGGTTCAATACGTTGAAGGTCTCTGCCCGGAACTCCAGACTGATTCTCTCCCCGATGGATGTGGTCTTAAAGAGCGACACATCGAGATCGCGGAAGCTTGGTCCAACCAACCCATTCTTTCCGACGTTGCCGAACGTACCGGCAGTTTCCAGACTAAAGGCGTTTGGATTAAACCATTGGATGGCTGTGCCTTCGATGACCGGTCCGCTAAAAGCGGGGTTCCAGTTTGGACGGTCCGGATTCGAAGTATTTCCGTCCCCGGAACGGTTGCTGCCGGTTAACGGACCAAACGGGAAACCGCTCAGAGCGGTAAAGATCGAGTTGATCTGCCAGCCGCTCACTACTTTTCCCCAGCCTCCGGTGAGTCCGTTCAAGAACGGTTTCCCGTTTCCGAAAGGCAGCTCGTACCGTCCGCTCAACACAAACTGATCGTTCTGGTTCATACCGGAAACCCCGTAACCGGTCTGCTTGCTGAGCCAGAAGCTCTGAAATCCGCCGGCGCCGCCGTCGGCGGAATATCCATCGGCAATATCTTCTGCCTTCGCCCACGTATAGTTCGCTTTGAACTGCAACCCGGAACTAAAGCGGCGCGTAAGCGCCACGTTCAGTGCGTTATAGCTCGACAGACCAAACGAACCGAGCCAGTTGGAGGACGTCACGCCGGCAAGATAGGGATTTGGCAAAGTCCCCACGGGGATGTAGAGGCTGCCCTGCTGAACCAGACCTCTCGCAGTCCCGACCCCACCGCTGATGCAACCGGCGACGTCGCTGCAGATTTGAGGCACGATCGAATTGGGATCAGCCGCCACGAGCATGTGATATCCATGCGATCCGACATAGGAAACGCGCAAGGACATATTCGAGGTGATCTCGCGCTCGGCTGTGAGGTTCCACTCTTCCACTGTGGGCGTCTTGGCGTTCTGATCGATTCCACCGGGTGAGTAGAGGGTACAGGGCTGCGGAATTCCTGGACCACAGGCTACTGGCAACGGCGCAGCGGGATTGATCGGCACTAGAGGAAGAAACGGAACGTTTCTGAAATTGATTATCCCGTTGTAGGGAGCTACGGCGTCGAGGACGGTTCCCAGCGTGTCGCTGAGGTCATAATAGGTCCCGAATCCCGCGCGGACGGAGGTTTTGCCATCGCCGAAAACATCCCAAGCGAGCCCCACGCGGGGCCCGAATAGGCACTTCGCGCTATTTTCCGCAAAGACGGAACCGCCCAGCGTCGGAGTCGTCTCAAAGAGCCCGTTTGAAAAATAATAATTGGAGGCCTTGTCGCCAGCCTCATTCCAACCGTTGTCGAACTCTTGCCGCAGTCCCACGCGGAGAGCGAGGTTCCGCCGTACCTGGATGGTATCTTGAACATACCAGCCCCCCTCAAGCTGTCTCCAATCGAGCTCGGCCGAATGGGGAGCCGCCTGGAAATTCGAAGTAATTCCCTGCAGGAATGTTGTCAGCGTTGAAAATACCGCCACGCCGGCCTGCGCTTTGGGCCAGTGTTCGTTGCTTTGAAGCCCCTCAAACCAGACACCGGCGCTGATCTGGTGGCGGCCTTTGACCGTCTGGAGGCCGTCTCCATAGGAAAACGCGTTCCGGTAGGCCGTCACGTCTGAGACGATCGTGCTTCCACCCGGAGTGAAACCGCCTCCGCTCTGCACCGTCGTCCCGCCGATGCTGAGGCGCCCGTTCAGCTGCCCGCTAATGAAAACCAGGTTGGGCGGGATGGGTACCAGCGCAGGCGTAACGAAGAAAAATGTCGTTCGAGAAAACCCGGCGGTGAAAGTATTCACCAAGTTGGGTGAAAACACATGCGTTTCCTGGATGCTCAATACCTGGCTTCGAATGTCGGTATTCTGTCCCCAGTTGGGATTGGTCTGCGGAGTTTGATTGTAACCATCATCCACCAAGTAGCTTCCGCCGATTGAATCCCGATCCGAGAAAATGTGGTCGACTCGCAAAACTCCGAAATCTTCCCGGATACTCTGCAGAGGATTGTAAAACGCCTCGGCTGCGCCTCCCCCGAGGTTCGGCCCATTTGGTATCGGCCACCATAGATTCGCGTAGGGCAACATGCCGGTATTCAGATTCGGTACCTTCGCGGGTGTGGTGTCCGTCGCGCCGAGGCAACCGCCTGGAAGCGGGACGATTGCACCGCACGGCAGCAGTCCCAGACGCGCATTGGCATCGGGAACAATCGACACTGAGCTCACTCCCAATCGTTGGCGGAAGCCTTCGTAGTTCCCGAACAGGAACGTCTTGTCTTTCTGGATGGGTCCACCGAGCGCAGCGCCGAACTGGTTTCTTTTGAACGGGGGAATGCGCTCGCCTACGGGATGGTCGAAACTGTTCTTGGCGTCCAGAACGCTGTTCCGCAGAAACTCATAGACAGTTCCATGCAGTCGGTTGTTTCCCGACATGGTCACGATGCTGATTTGGCCTCCTGCTCGTTTTCCGTATTCGGCCCCGTAGGTGTCGCTGACCACGTTGAATTCTCGAACTGCGTCGATACCCAGTAACTCCCCACTGACTCCGCCCGGAACAGAGTGTCCCTGGCTCGGTCCCATGTATTCCACCCCATTGAACAAAAACAGGTTTTCGCCATAGCGCCGGCCCGAGATACTGAACAGGTTCCCGAGCTGCCCGGTCGCCCCTCCCCCTTTGAGCGAGGTAACCGCGAACGCACCGGTGTTCAGCGCAATGAGGTTGTCAAAGCTTCGGCCATTGAGAGGCAAGTCTTTGACCTCTCTTTCGCCGACCAAGCCGGAGATAGACGCGGTGGTTGTATTGACCAGCGAGGGTTCAGCGGTGACGATAACCTGTTGCTCGACCTCGCCCAGTTCCAGACGCAGATTCACGACCGCCTGCTGCCCGACCACCAAATCGAAACCCTCTCCAACTTCAGTCTGGAAACCGGTTTTCTCGGCCTTTATTTCGTAGCGTCCCACCGGCAACGAAAGAACTAGGTAATAGCCCGCATCATCGGCGGTGACGGTCCGTGCCACTCCCGTCTCCAGACTCGTGATTGTCACCGTGGCTTGGGGGACAACTGCGCCCGAGCCATCGAGAATGGTTCCCATTGCGGATGCCGTCACCTGCGCCGTCACGACGGTACTTCCCGCGAGAACCAGGAAACCGAGCAAGCACACCCTGGCGAGTCCCCACCTGCTCGGTACCCACACAAGTGGGTCCTGTTGCTCCCGGCTTCCCAGCCGGTCTCCCATTATGTAGAGCGTCACACAGACACATTCGGCAATGTAAGTGACCGCCTTTAGCTGATATGCGTCGAGTGCGGCCTACTGTTTCGTGAATCCCGTCGGGTCGTACAAGGTGACGTGGAGGGCCGATGGTGGCATGGTCCGGCTGCGGTGGTCAGATCTCAGCCAGGCGCGAAGGGCGTTGAAATGGTTCAAGCTGGTGTTGAAACCGCTTCGGGCTGTTCAGAAACCACAACCCGATTTCGACCTTCTTTTTTGGCCCGATACAAAGCTAAATCGGCAATATGGATCAAACCCTCGGAATTGTCGCTGTGTTTGGGAAAAACGGCGATGCCCGCCGATATCGTTACTGTTCCCAGGCTTTGTCCGCGAAACTCAACCGATAGTTGTTTGATAGCCTCCCGGATTTTTTCGATGCACGCGCGTGCGCCCTCTGCATCGGTTTCAGCGAGAACCAACGCGAATTCTTCCCCGCCATAACGGCATGCAAGATCTCCGGCTCGCACACGGGCTTTGAATACCGCAGCGACCTCCCGGAGAATCATGTCCCCGGACTGATGTCCGAAGGTGTCGTTGAACTGCTTGAAGTGATCAATGTCGAGCATCACCAGGGCGACGCTGCGTTGCGCCCGGGAGGCGCGGTGTACTTCCCTGTCGAGCGATTCCTCCAGGTAGCGCCGGTTAAACAAGCCCGTGAGCGGGTCCTGGATCGACTGGTCCCGTAGCACTTCGCGCAGTCGCAAATTGGCCACTGCAGACGAGATGCGCTCGGCCACTGCTGTCGCTAGACTTTGAAATTGCTTAAGTTGAGTCGCGGCTGCTTCAATCGAAGATCCCAACGGGACAGCCTTGTTCTCGACGTACAGCACACCGTAAGTCTCTCCTTGAGCCGCGAGCGGAACGCACAGATATCCAGCGCCCAACTCGATAACGTGCGGGCAGCGCAACAGTGCCGTTGCATCTCCGCCCACGTAAGGCTTGCCTTGTCTTAATCCCCAGCACTCGCTCGGCTCGAAGACTTCCTTGCTCGTTGAACAGTTGCCCCAACTCGCGCAGCTTTCCACCAGGTTGCGTGAAGCATTCGTGAGACACAGCATGCCGGGCCGCGAATCGAAAATCCCAAACGAGAGGGTGTTCACGACTTTGCATGCTTCCTCGACACCGTGACAGGACTGAAACAGATCCGTCAGCTTGGCCAGTTCGCTTCGCTCGTGTGTGACTCGTTCCGACTCGATCAAGGCTGCGGCAAGCCGCCCGCTATCGAGCTTTCGTTCCGTAATATCACGCAGAAAGATCACTCCCCCTCGGCGATTTCCCCTGGTGTCCAAAAGGGGCGCGCCAGCGGCAAGGAAGTAGCGGCACTCTGAATTCCCTGAGTGTCGCACGCACAATTCCAGGGCTTCCACAGATTCACCGCGGACCGCTCGCACCAGGGGCAGCTCTTCATGGGCAAATGGCTCACCATTTTCTCGATACATTCCTAAAGACTGGGAGTTATTGCCTGTGAGCTCTTCCCCTGGACCTTTACGGTACAGGCGGTCGGCAGCCGGGTTGCGCAGGATGATCTTGCCCTTCTCATCGGCCACGACGACGACGTCGCTACAGCTATTCAAAATCGACTCCAAAAGTTTTCGCTCTTTACCGGTAGCGATCTCGGCTCGAGAGCGTCTTGAGAGTTCCCGATTTACGATCCAGACGCCAAGGATCAAAAACAGGAAAACGGACAGGCCTAGAAATTCATTGATCCGGGTTGCCCGCCGGTCGATCGATTCCGCCTCTGCAACGCGTTGCTGCAGCAGGCCCCGTTCTACATCTTCGAAGATTCGAAGCTCATCGACGGCGTGAGTTGTAAGGTTCACACCCTCTTCACTGATCGCCTCCTGCCCTTGTTCATCGTTGGCCATTCTTTCGTGCAGTTCGATGGACTTCTCGAAAAGCGACACCCGCGCCCGTACTGCCACTTCGAGCTCGGTAACTCGGACCTCCTGGGTCGGGTTGTCCGCAACCGAGCGGCGCAGATCCGTGAATATGGCCAGAGCGGCGCTGCTCTCGGAGTCAAAAACGCGCACTTGGGCCGGATCCCCTTCGGTCACGTAGGCATGACGAGCTGCACCGGCGGCCGTGAAGTGCGAACGAAGGGACTCGCTCAGGTCAAGGACATCCCGCGAATGGGAAACCCAACGGTCCTTTTCCGCCAGACTGCGGCTTTCTTTATACGAGAACCAGCCCATTGTTGCGAGCATTACGAGCACCAACAAAATGGCGAAGTTCATTCTGGCTCTTAGAGCGAAAGTCATTCTTTGCACCCATGGATTTCGATTCTACTCGAGACCGATTTGCCTACAGACAATCGAAGCGAAGTTCTCCGGTCATAAGCCTCCGGAAACGCACCGCGAGGAACAGGCACACCCAGTCCCGATCAATCCCATCGTCCTTCCACGAGAATCCACTAGCTGCTCGCTCGTTATAGCTTCAGGCCTGCTCGGGATAGACGTTGTACAGAAGGGGACACAAGGTAGCTCTGTGTCGTGTTGAATAGCTCCCCGAACGAACTCTCGAGCAAATGTTCCGGCCTCGCGGCGGAATCACACACTCGTTTCGTCCGCGTAGGGATTTCTTGCGAATCCCAAGTTCGTGCTCTCGCCGTTGTGCGTCACTTGCGACTTAGCCGTGTGCCGGCGCGGTGATGGAAACACACCGCCTGGGTGTGCTCTAGTGGACAGACTCTGTTGTTCGGCACGGCCACAATGAAGGTCGATCGTGCGGATATGACTGAACAACGGAGGATTACCTATGAACAGATTTAAATTTCTTGCCCTGGCGGCATTTGTTGGCATCTGCCTCACAGCGGCAGCTCCCAAAGTGGAGGCCCAGGTCAGCATCGGCGTCAACGTTGGAGCCGCCCCGAATTGCCCCTACGGCTACTATGACTATGCTCCTTATTCCTGTTCTCCCTACGGCTACTACGGTCCGGAGTGGTTTTCCGGCGGGGTATTCATCGGCGCTGGCTCTTGGTTTCATGGTCCTGAGGGGTTCCAAGGCCACGTGAACAACCGCTACGATGTTCAGCGCGGCTACAGGGGCGCAAGGCCGAACGAAGGCGACCGGCCAGAGCCGTCAAAGCGTCTTGATCGGGTTTCGCATTTCAAGGGAAACGAAATGCGCGATGGACGCGGTCACGTAAGTGCAGGAAAACGCTAAGAACAGCCGACGCGACCAATGAAATCATTGGTGGGGATCTGTTCCGGGTGGGCTCTCAAGCCCACCCGGACACGATCGTCGGGCCTGGCTTTCGAGATATCAGCGCACAATAAAAATTCTTAAGACAGTAGTCGATCTCGTTGTGTTAGTTCCGCTTTTCCCCGCTCGCGCCCATCGCATGGGCCGACCAAGCGACCGCGGGCGGTGCAGTTTGACCTCAGTGTGAAAAATTACAGTTCTCGAGGGAAGATCACGCACCTGGCAGTCCAATAGGTCCCTCCAGGACCCACAAAATACAGATCGGCGGGTGCCCAGGAGCCTCCGGGTCACGCCTGGTCGCTAGTTCCCTTGCGACACCGTGTCGCTGCGCGGCTGAACTGCTAAAGGTTCCTCGGTCGCAGCCGATGTAATACGTGACGGTGGGTTCAGTCTGCTCGCTTGGCCTACAGAACCGAAAGCAAAGGCCTCCGTTGAAACGGACTCCGCGGATTGTTGTGCATCCCACAGAGAACGGTGTGGTCGCGGCTTCAGGTTGGAAGCATTGTTGCGCCAAGCGGGAGACCAAAGTAGCTGGCTCCGCACCCGCACCGGTCACAGAGCCGACAGAACCTAGCGACATACACATGTCGCGAAAGATTATCGACTGATGGAAAATCCGACGCTGTCCATGAAGAGGCAAGCCAGATCACCTTTCGCGCAGGGAGACGATATGAGACTCCTCATCGCGGACGATGACCTGGTAACGCGGCGACAGCTGCAAAAAACGCTGGAACGGGCCGGCTACGACGTCACGGTTGTCGAAAACGGGCGCATGGCTCTGGATTGCCTGTCAAGCAAGGGTGGCCCGAGGTTGGCCCTTCTGGACTGGCTGATGCCTGAACTCAATGGGCTCGAAGTCTGCCGCGAGATCCGCAGGCATTCCGAGCATCCCTACACGTACATCATTTTGCTCACTTCGAGAAATTCCACCGAGGACGTCGTGAGCGGTCTCGAAGCCGGCGCGGACGACTATCTAACCAAACCGTGCGAGCCGGAAGAACTGACGGCGCGATTGCGCTCCGGCGCACGAATCCTAAAGCTCGAAGACAAGTTGACCTACGAAGCCCTTCATGACCCGCTCACCCAACTGCCCAACCGCGCATATTTCCTGGACCGGCTGGCTCTGTGCGTCCGATGGGGAATGCAGCACCCGGATTATAAGTTCTCCGTCTTATCGATCGACATGGACCGCTTCAAAATCGTGAATGACAGTCTGGGTAACGCAGCCGGCGACTGGTTATTGGTCGAGATTGCGCAACGGCTGATCGGCTCGATCCGGCGAGATGACGCGATGGTACGTTCCTCGTTATCCGCCGGGGCCACCGGCCCTCCCGATCCGGGCGGAATACTGGCGAGGCTGGGTGGTGACAAATTCACGATTTTGCTTGATCACATCCGAAATGCCAGCGAAGGAATCCGTGTGGCGGAAAGGATCCAGCAAAACATCCAGGCTCCTTTTCTGATCGACAGAAAGGAAGTGTTCACTACCGCCAGCATCGGTATCGCCTTCAGCGGCACCGGCTACAGCGCGGCCGAGGATATGTTGGGCGACGCCAACACCGCGATGTCACGGGCGAAGGCACTCGGGAAGGCGCGTTATGAAATGTGCGACCCCACGATGCACGCCACGGCCGCGGGACGCTTCCGGCTGGAGACCGATCTCCGTCGCGCGACCGAACGCTCGGAATTTCAGGTCTACTACCAGCCAATCGTCTCCTTGCACGATTTCCGTATCACCGGTTTCGAGGCCCTTATGCGCTGGCAGCATCCGGAACAGGGTCTGTTGATGCCGGCAGAATTCATTTCGGCTGCCGAAGATACCGGCCTGATTCTATGGATTGGGAATTGGATCTTGCACCAGGCATGCAGCCAGATGCGCACCTGGAACGAGCAGTTCCCATGCACTCCCCAGTTCACCGTAGCCGTCAATATCTCCGCCAAACAGTTCGCGCAGGACGATCTGGTCGGAAAAATCGGACAGATCTTGCGCGAATCCGGCGTTTCACCGGATTGCTTGAAACTGGAACTCACCGAAAGCGTAACCATGCGCGACGAGGAGCGGACGATTCGAATTCTCAGCGAACTGAAAGACCTCGGTGTGCGCATGTGCATCGATGACTTCGGCACCGGGTATTCGTCACTGAGTTACTTGCGCCGGTTTGCGCTGGATATCCTGAAAATCGACCGGTCTTTCGTCGCCGAAATGCTGAACAAGACCGAAAGCCAGGAAATCGTAAAAACGATTTTGAGTCTCGGTACCAATCTGGGGATGGAAATTGTAGCCGAAGGCGTCGAGAACCCCGAACAGGTGAATTTGCTGAAGTCGTTTGGTTGTGAATACGCTCAGGGCTACTTCTTCTCGAGGCCTCTTGATTCGGATAAAATGGTGCGAACTTTGGTAGCAGCCGAAGCCAACTGTTATATCCTGCCGCAAGAATCTCACAGCCAGGTTGTTATCCCCGCAGGTTGAGGGGACGAGGATGCCGTCGGAGGTCGAAACGGTCACTCGCTGTAAGAACTGAAGTCACCCGTCGCGATCACTTCACGACCTTTGCTCTCTCATATTCCTCGGCGAGTTCGCCTTGGGTGAAGATCTCCTTTTGCAGAAGCAGGCGGACCAACGCATCGAGCGCCTCTACGGTTGACGACACACCTCGGTCCGATTCGGTCTCCGTGTAGGAGCGCGCCGTGACACCTGTGGGTTTTTGCCGTGGGGTACGCTCCAGCATCCGCGTGGGCTGAATCGAAGACACTTTGGCAGGTGCCTCGGATTCGGCCGCAGGAGGAGCAAACCGCCGCAGGATCTCGAAGTCTTCTGGGCCCATCTCGGTGAACGACACACCCATTCCGAAGCCCATTTGTGAGGAGCACACCCTGCCCGACAGCCGCAGAGTCGAGGTCCCTGGATTCAGCGACAACCGGATCAGCGAATCGACGGGCAGTGGGGAAAGCATTTCGACGTAACATCCGCCAAGCGATAGATCCGCGACCGTCCCGAACACTCCTGAGGAACTGCCTTCGGCGACCACTTCGGTTTCGATCCGGCAGGTGTGACGTGCAAACTTTCGGCGTTCGTCTCCACCGAAGGAAGGCGCCGAGCCATACGCGCCGGCCGATGAGGCCACTCTTTTGGCGACCGGTTGCGGCTTCAACGGGTCGTACATGTCGGGCTCCGCCTCCTTTGGAGGCACACTCCAGATGTACTTGCCGACCTCAAGGCAACGCAGCCCGATTCGTCCGGCCTCGGGACTGCCGGGCTTGCCAACCCATTCCACGCCGTACAAGGCGCTCTGATCTCCGAACTCGATCCTGACTTTACCGCCTGGCTCGGTGACCGAGTTCAGGCCTTTCACTGACGCGCCGGAAGCGCTTATGTCGAACGTCTGTGTTGCCACGGTAAACTGATTTCCGCGCGAATCGGAACCGCGGACGACGACAGGAAAAGAAATGGCGATGCGTTGCTCACTGCGGCGCCCCATTCAACCTCCCACTGCGGCTGCGTTCTCATGTCACATTAGGTTTGGAACCGAAACTCTATCCGGACTCGCCCCGGAAGGCTGAAAGATCTCCGATACGCCTGTTTTGAGCAACTTGACGAATTGCGAGGGAACCACTGGCTTGCTGAAGTAGTACCCTTGGGCCTGGTCGCATCTCTGAGCCTGAAGAAACGCCAGCTCTTCCTTGGTTTCCACACCTTCTCCGACCACCCGCAGTTTCAGACTTCGGCCCATGCCGATGATTGCGGTCACGATGGTCGTATCGTCGGGAGTCGTGGTGATCTGACGTACGAACGACTGGTCGATCTTGAGGGCGTCGATTGGAAACTTTCGAAGATAGCTCAAGCTGGAGTAACCCGTCCCGAAGTCATCGACTGCAATCTGCACCCCTCTGGTTCTGAGTGCCCTTAGGATGGATTGCGTCGACTCGGCGTGCTTCATCAGCACAGTTTCCGTCAGCTCCAGCTCGAGCGAACCTGGATTGAGGCCGGTATCTTTGAGAGCCGTTAATACTCCCTCCAAGAAGGCCTCGTTTCGGAACTCCATCGCGGATATGTTTACGGCCATGGTGGAAAAGCGCAATCCCTGATCCATCCAGGCCCGGGCCTGTTTGCACGCCTCACGCAGCACCCAGTTGCCGATCGGCAGAATCAAGCCACAGTCCTCGGCGACGGGAATAAACTGTGCCGGGGAGACATTTCCTCGAGTGGGATGCGTCCAACGCAGCAGGGCTTCCGCCCCCGTGATCTCCCCTGTTTTCAGATTGATTATGGGCTGGTAGTGGAGTGCGAATTCCTGCCGCTCGAGTGCGCGCCGAAGGCTCTCCTCGATCGATTGCCGTTCGACAGCCCGAACGTTCATGGCAGTCTTGAAAAACTGGTAGCTCTGCCGACCATTTTCCTTGGCCTGATACATCGCAGTGTCGGCGTTTTTGACGAGCGTTTCGGCATCTAGTCCATCGTCGGGATACACGCTCAGGCCTATGCTTGTGGTCACGTGAAGTTCGTGTTGGTCGATCGAGTGAGCTTCGGACACGGCCTGGAGCATTCTTCGCGCGGTAATAGCAGCATTTGCGGCATGTTCGACTTCTGAAAGCAGAACGACGAACTCATCACCTCCCTGTCGGCTCACCGTGTCGGAACCGCGGACGCAATCCACCAGGCGTTTGGCGATGGATTGAAGGAGTTTGTCCCCGGTTGCATGTCCCAGGGAATCGTTGATGTGCTTGAACCCGTCCAGATCAAGGAACAGCACCGCGACTTTTTTTCCGTGACGAGATGACAGCAGGATTGCCTGATTAATGCGGTCGTTCACGAGCGTGCGATTCGGTAGGCCGGTGAGATAGTCGTGCTCGGCCGAATGGACGATTTCGAGCGCCATTCTCCGGGCCGCGCTTACGTCGCGAAGGACGATCACGGCCCCCGTGGCCTGCCCTTCGCGATCGTGGATCGGGGCGACGGAATCTTCGATCGGTATCTCAAGTCCGTCACGCTGGACCAGGATCCAGTTTGATGCCAGGCGCGCAGTCCGGCCCTGCGCTACGGCCATTTCCAGCGGATTCGGAACGGCTTCCCGGCTCACGGCGTCGAGTATCCGGACGACTGCAGCAAGGGGCTGGTGCGCCGCTTCTTCCCACGCCCAACCCGTCATTTTTTCACCCACCCGATTCAGGAAGGTGATATTTCCGGAAAGGTCGGTGCAGATAACTGCGTCGCCGATGCAGTTGAGCGTGACTTGGGCGCGTTCTTTCTCACCGAACAGCGCCTCTTCCATGATCTTGCGCTCAATTGCGTAGCGCAGGGCCCGCAAGAGCCCGCGCGAATCGATTTGACCTTTGATGAGGAAATCTTGCGCACCTGCCTGCAAGGCCTGTGTCGCCACCAATTCATCGTCCAGCCCGGTCAGCACAACTACCGGTGCACGCGGCGCGGCTCCGCGCATCCTCCGGACCGCTTCCAGGCCTGTCGCATCCGGCAACCCGAGGTCAAGGAAGATGACGTCAGGCACATTTTTTATCAGGTGTGATTCGGCTTCACCCACACAAGAGCAGTGTTTCAACTCCGTCTTGAGCGAGCTAGGCTCTTTGAGCATTTCGTGCAGCAAACGGGCGTCGCCTGGATTGTCTTCGACCAGGAGCACCTGTGTGATCGGTCTCAACGGCCTTGCCTCTGCTGCGGCAATTTGCACTTTGTCAGCCAGAAATCATTGATGCTTTTCACCAGACCCTCAAACGCGTCCAACTGCACCGGCTTGCTGAGATAGCAGTTCGCCTGAAGTTGGTAGCTCTTCGCAATGTCCGCTTCTGCTTCCGAAGTGGTCAGAACAATTGTGGGGATCGTCTTCAGGCTGTCGTCTTTCTTGATCAGGGCCAGAACCTCGCGGCCGTCCATCTTGGGGAGATTCAGATCCAGTAAGATCAAGTCCGGGCGAGGAGCCTGGGCGTGGGCCCCCTCGTGCCTGAGAAAAGCCATGGCCTCGACGCCGTCAGAAGCCACGTGCAAATGGACGGATCGATTCGCCTCGTGGAAGGCTTCCTGCGTCAGCCGGACATCACCTGGACTGTCCTCCACCAAGAGGACTTCTATGGGCATGCCGTTTCTCCAATATTCACAATTCGCTCGTCTGTGGGTCCGGCGTCAATACGCTGCCCTGTCACCGTGCGAAGCAAAAGGTCGTTTTCCGGTGCCTGTTCGACACCAAGCAGTTCTTGGACGGATTTCATGCAGGCCTTTGTTTTGGCAATTTGGCGTCCCTCAGCCAGAATTCGTTGATGTTCTTGACCAGGGCCTCAAACGCGTCCAACTGCACGGGTTTGTTCAGGTAGCAGTTCGCCTGGAGTTGATAGCTTTTCACGATGTCCACCTCGGCATCGGAAGTGGTCAGGATAACCGTCGGAATTCCTTTTAGGCTGTCGTCCTTCTTGATATGGGCGAGAACTTCGCGGCCGTCCATCTTGGGCAGGTTCAGATCGAGCAAGATCAGGTCCGGGCGAGGGGCCTCGGCGTGGGCTCCCTGGTGCCTGAGAAAGGCCATGGCCTCTACGCCGTCCGTAGCCACGTGCAAATGGATGGACGGATTGGCACTGCGGAAGGCTTCCTTTGTCAGCCGGACATCGCCGGGGCTGTCTTCGACCAACAGAACCTCTATGGGAGCATCGCCGCGTCCGATCTTGTTCATGATTTCCTCTCTCCTGCTTCAAGGGTGAAACGAAATGTTGAGCCCTGCCCGGGCTGTGATTCGACCGAGATGTTGCCGCCATGCCGCTCGACAATCTTCTTGCAAATGGCTAGTCCAATGCCGGTACCGGCGAACTCTTCGCGTTTGTGAAGGCGCTGAAACATGCCGAATATCTTTTCGAAATACTGCGGGTCAATTCCCAGTCCGTTGTCTCTGATCGAAAATATCCATTTCTTTTCGACATTCATGGCGGCCGAAACATGTATTACGGGAATGCCTGGGCTCTGGTACTTGATGGCGTTGCCCACCAGGTTCTGAAACAACTGAATCAGCTGCATCTCATCGGCCAGGACGTTAGGCAGCGGATCGTGGGTCACAAGCGCACCGCTATCCCCGATGGGTGCGCGCAGATTAATCAGTGCCTGTTGCAGCGCCTCTTCACTTGAGTAATCAAGCAGATCCGTTCCCTTGGTCCCGACACGCGAATAAGCCAGCAGATCCTGGATTAGCCGCTGCATGCGGTTGGCTCCGTCGACAGCGAAGGCAATAAAGTCATCGGCCTCTGCATCCAGCTTCCCCTTGTAGCGCCTCGACAGGAGCTGCGTGTAACTTGCGACCATTCGAAGCGGTTCCTGCAAATCGTGAGAGGCAATGTAGGCGAATTGCCCCAACTCCTCATTTGAGCGGTTCAATTCCTCGACTTTGTGGATCAGATGTGTTTCTGCTGTTTTGCGGGTCGTGATGTCGCGAATCGCCGCCGTCACCAGGACTCCCTCGGCACTCTCAAGCGGGCTCAGCATCAGTTCGATCGGAAACTCGGTTCCATCTTTCCGACGTCCGATCAGTTCAATGCCCGTGCCGATCTTCTGCGCCAGCGCGTCTTCCGGAGATCGAAGACCATCGGAGATCAGGCGTTCGGCGAAACCATCGGGAATGATGTTTTTCATCTTTTGTCCAACCAGCTCGTCCCGGTGGTATCCGAACTGTCTCTCCGCCTGAACATTCAGCAGCACGATTTCCCCTCTGCGGTTTACAACCACCATCGCATCGGGAGCAGCCTCGAGCAGTCCGCGGTATCTGCCTTCCATCTGGCCCAGGTGTTTCTCTGCGGCCCGGCGCACGCTGATATCGCGAATCGCCGCCGTCACCAGGGTTCCCTCGGCGCTCTCAAGCGGGCTCAGCATGATCTCGATCGGAAACTCACTCCCGTCCTTCCGTCGTCCGTTGAGCTCGATTCCTGTGCCAATTTGCTGTGCCAGAGCGTCCGCGTCGGACCGAAGTCCGTCTGCGACCAGTCGCTCCGCAAAACCTTCAGGAATGATGTTCTTTACCTTCTGCCCTACAAGCTCGTCCCGACGGTACCCGA
>Ga0209008_1000038_pt1 | contig 71868 bp, 58 predicted proteins | sample JacPin_JW_Ref_O3_FD_187963 | JGI IMG/M metagenome (GOLD analysis project Ga0209008, IMG submission 187963) | Forest soil microbial communities from Algoma, Ontario, Canada - Jack Pine, Ontario site 1_JW_Ref_O3 (SPAdes) (version 2) | ecosystem: Environmental > Terrestrial > Soil > Boreal... | reverse complement strand
GCCGCCAGCGCCTCCGCCGATGCGCACCCCACTTCAGCGCAGGCTGCCGCAGCCGATCCAAAGACTCCCGCCAAATCAACTCCGGCCGACACCACTATTCCTAAGCAGTAGTCGCACCAGCACGCTGCTGCGCAGCAGATCAATTTGTCTGAAGATTGCTCCGCCCGTGGACTTTTCTTCCTCTTTTTGTCGCCTTATTAAGTGAGGTGCGAAATCAGGTTGGCCATGAATACCCAGGTCATGATTATGGAGCGCCGCCATCGGCAGCGAGGGGATGGTGTTATCGCCGAAATCGAAGACCTTACCTACAACATTTTGCGCAAGTACGGAATCAATGGCTTAGCCGATGACCTGAACCCCAACCTGCCCGAGAAAGCCGCCTGATTAGCGGGCCGCAGCTGCCCGCGATCTTTGAAAGCAACTACGCCTGACCCGGCACAGGGGTCGTTGCATGAGCTTCCGCTTCGACCGTAACATCAACTTCCGCGCCTTTCTTCAGGCGCACTTTCTTTCCATTCTCATCGGTTAGTGTGTTCTCAATACGAATCTCCCGATAAAGATCGTCGGCCCCTTCCACCGCGATCTGCGCCTTTTCCGGTTCGTTCGGAGTCGCAGATTTAATCACCTTCTCAACCGTTCCGGGTAAAGTTACGCTGTGTTTCTCCGCCATACTTTTTTCCTTTCCAAGCGAGGCTTCACAATTTTCGGAAATTCCGAATTTGACTTATGATGCAGCACATCCGATCCTGGCAAAGAAAAATCTCAACCGTACCCCGTCAGAACTACTCGTTAGTTCTTTTCAACGCCGCGACATAATCCGCCGAAACTTCGCGGATCCGCTTCAGCAACTCGTGCTGTTCCCGCGACTCTTTTTCGCTCAACCCCACAAATGCCTGTTTCTTCAACATGTCCACTTGCTTCAGCATCAGCCGCTCCAATTCTTCGCGGATTTCCTTGATGCTCCGTTCTCCCATAAAAATATCGCCGCTAGCGCGGGAACCGTCCCGGTTCCGCAAACATGCATCATCATCTTAGTGGCGACCTTGATCCATCGGGCCGAGGATCTTCGCCCAACTTCGCAGATCCCATTTGACACCGACCAAATGAAAATGTGAGGAGAGACTACAGGCTCCTGTGGGGGCAATGCAGTAGGGTTCTTTCTGTAGGAACCACGCTAGCGTGCTGTAACCGGGCAGCCCCACTCGAAGCGCGATTCCAAGCCTTCCGAAGCCTTCCTAATCGAACACCGGCCGCGGGCAATAAGGAATCGGAGTTCCGGCGACAATCGCCCCCGGATTGCCCTCAACCAATGCGTCGGCATACTCGGCGCCTACGATTTTCTCCGCCACCGCCCGCCCCGCCGAAAGATTCGGAATCCGGCGTTTGGTTTCGTGTGCGTCCGAAGCCAGCACATGCACAGCCGATCGTTCCAGCAGCCAGCGCGCGACAATCTCCGGACGTTCCCCCCAGAATCCCGTCAGCGCCGACGCCGTGATCTGCATCAGGCAGCCCTGCTCCGCCCATCCCAGTATCCGCTGCGGGGTTTGTTGCAGGATCGGGTTCCGTTCTGGATGCGTCAAAATCGGCGTCAGCCCGCGATCGCCCAGCCGAGTAATGCACTCCGAAAGATTATTCGGGACGCTGTAGTTGCTGAGCTCGATCAGCAGATAGTTGGTGTCGCCAATCGTGTAAGTATGCGGCTGTTCCAGTACTCGCTCCAGATTCTCAAACGAAAGATGAAAATCGCAACCCAGACTGAGTTGCAATGGCGTCGCATCGATTTTTCCCCGCAACTCGCTAAGCAAACCCAAGAGATACGCCCGATCATATACGTAGCGATCATTCGCGTGCGGCGTAGCGACGATATGCGTAATCCCGTCCGCCGCCGCCATCCGGCACATTTCGATAGCTACATCCCACGACTTGGGCCCGTCATCAACCTCAGGCAAAATATGGCAATGAATGTCGATCACGAAATAATCTTTACTTCCGAATGCGCCGATTTACAAACTCGATTAGAACACATCCCGAATCAATCGGGTTCATCGGACGAGCTACGTGTCCATGTATCCCTTTTACCATGCCGGCGGCGAGCCTCGTGTCAGGGCGACGCTTTAGCGACGCCGTGAGCGCCGAAATCCCGATGCCCCTTTTGGGGGGGCTGCCATCCGATGAACCGATCACCCGATAAATTTGCGTTATGATAATCAGCACGACCCTTTTCGTTCCATCCTGAATACTGAGGAGCAGGTTCGCCACATGAGCTTTTTGCGGGCGGCGCACGCCGCACTGGTAGGAAAAAATCGTCTTCGCCGCATCTTCGTCGATGCGGCCCCGGTTGTCATCCTCGCCTTAATTGCGCTTTCCTGCGCAAACAATCCGAGTCGGTCGGCGTCGAACCACGTTGCCTATGTGACCCTGCCCCAGTATGGCAGCGTCCTCTTGCTGAATATCGACGGCGCCCACGGCTACATCTCCAAAGGAGCGCAAACACCAATCGTCGAGGGCACCACGCCCACCGGACTGGCGCTGCTGCCCTCGAGAAAGTTTCTCTACACAGCGAATTCCTTCGGCGACAACATCTCCCTTTACACCGTCAATGGCGACGGAACTTTGACCCTCAATCAAACTCCCACTCCGGCTGGTTCCGCTCCAATTTCTGCCGTCATCGATCCCAGTGGCACATACTTGTTGGTCACTAATTCTCTTTCCAACAACATTTCTGTTTTTCAAATCGATAGCTCGAACGGCGCTTTGTCCCAGGTCAACGGCTCCCCCTTCTACGCGAATGCAAGTCCCACCGAAATGATCTTCACCCATTCCGGACAGTTTGTTTACGTTACCAACCCCGGCCTCGGAACGGTCACCGGCTTTTCTTTCGCCAGCGGCGTGCTCACTCAGGTGCCCGGTTCCCCCTTCTCTTCTGGAGCGGGAGCCGCCGCACTCACCGTCGATGCCAGCGATTCCTTTCTCTATGTTGTAAACCCGTCCGCCACTAACCCGACATTGCCCCAGACCACCGGCAACATCGCCGGTTTCAGTATCACCGCCAATGGTTCGCTGACCACCATTGCCGGATCGCCGTTTGCCTCGGTTGAGGGCAGCGGCCCCAGTGCCATCACCGTCGATCCTCTCAGCCGCTTCGTATATGCGGTTACTCCGCAATCGAGCGCCTCCATCTGGTGTTTCAATATCGATCCGCTCTCTGGGCAACTGACGGAGGTGGCGGGTTCCCCGTTCAACCTCGCCGGCGGCGGATTGTTCGCTCAGTTCGATCCCGCTGGCAATTTCTTGTATATCGGAAATCAGTCGGCACACGCCATTGAGGCTTATACCTACAACGTTGACAGCGGCACACTCACCCTGATCACAGGATCGCCCTTCACTACCGGCGTGCCCCCCGGAAATATAGCTCTTTCGGAGTAAGCGGAAAATAAAAGAAGTGTGGCGCGGGCGCCCCCGCCCGCGGGCTTTAAACGGGAAGTCTTTCGCTAAAACATGTCCCGCAGATCCCCCGCTTTCCTCCGCAAATTGCGGTTTATTCGCGCGTAATCCGGCGGTTACGAAGTAGCACTTTGGTGGCTCAACATTGGCACCCGCGTGCTATTTCCAGATTCGCCACTCGGTTCTACAGTGCGATTGAGCAGTTCTGGGGGAGGGCTGCCCGGGCGTCTCGGATTCGAAAGAATCCGGGACGCCCGTTTAATTTTTTCCGCAGCTCTCTGTGGAGGGACTGTTTTTTGTGGAGCGGACACTCCTGTCCGCTAAGCAGTGCGGCTAAATTTAAGCTGCCGCGGATGCAAAGTCTACCGCGAAAAGAAACAAAGGCAAGAACAACGGCTGCGGACAGGAGTGTCCGCTCCACACCCGCCGTTCAATTCGTTGAAATGGTGAAGTTCACCGTGATGCGAGCCCGTGTCTCGACCGGCTGCCCGTTTTGCAGATATGGTTTAAAGTGCCACTGCTTCACCGCTTCGCGGGCCGCCGCCGCCAAAATCGCTGGCCCGCTGAGAATCTGCAGCTCCTGGATCGTGCCCTCGCGCGAGATCAGCGCCTGCAAACTCACCGCGCCTTGCACCTTCATCTGCCGCGCCAGCAAAGGATAATCCGGTGGCACAGAGACGCTCACACTTTGCGCGGTTTGCGCTGACAGTTGCACCCGCTCGCCAGCATTCGCAGCTTTCCCGCTAACCGGCTCCCCGCTGCTGGCTGCTCCTCCGCCCACTGTTCCACTGCCCGATCCGTTCGAAGCCGATACATCCGTCCCCGACCCAGAAGACGTTGCGCCCGAATCGACATCCAGATGAATGGCGTTGCTCTTCGCGGGCACTTTGATGTGCCGGTTCCCCGCCACCACCTCAACCTGTAGAGGCGGAAGCACCGCGCGTTCCGTAGTAGCCGTGAAAGGAGCGTTCGTCGCCGCGGGTGGCGTCGGCTTAGCGATGGTCTTGTGTTCTCGCACAGCACTCGCTGGCGCACTCGACGGCGTCACCGGAATACTCTTGCTCTTGCTTCGTATTGCCGCTTCCTGAACTTCAGCACTCGGCGGGAACCAGAAATCCCAATCTTTCAGCACCACCGCTGCCAACGCCGCCAGGAGAATTCCGAGCGCCATCAGCATGCGCTTCCGTTGCACCTCCGGATTCGGGGGCGTGCCCGGCAATGGCAGCGGCGTCGACCGCTCCAGATGGCTTTCAGGCTGCGTGTCGTCTTGAAACATATGCATCGGAATCATCCCCCGGAAAGCGCAACTTCCCCGGGGAGGGCTGAGCAAGTATGTTGAGTAAGTATGCCCCTAAACCCGTCCTCTGCCAAGCCAATCGTGCCCGGGGGCAGCACCCTAATTCGCCGAGGAAAATCAGCTTGAAAATTTGGCAACCTTATAATCCAGCTTATCGAGAATCCCCGTCGCCGCGTCCAGAATCTCCTGGTCCACTTTCCGGTTGGTTGCGATCGCATCCGCTAGCGGCACCGAAACAATTTTGTTTCCGCGTAGCGCCGCCATCTGCCCAAATTCGCCGCGATGCACCATATCAATTGCGCCCAGCCCATAGCGCGTCGCCAGCACTCGATCGTAGGCGGTAGGCGATCCGCCGCGCTGAATGTGCCCCAGCACTACCGACCGCGTTTCAAAACCAGTGCGTTTTTCGATCTCGTTCGCCAGCGCGGAGCCGATTCCACCCAGCCGCACGTGGCCGAACTCGTCGCGCGCATCGGGCGATCCGCCGCCATGCTTCTCGTTGCCATCCGAAAACTGCGCACCTTCCGCCGCGACCACGATGCTGAAATATCTTCCCCGCGAATGGCGCTGCCGAATCAATTCCGCGACCTCATCCACATCGAACGGCACCTCGGGTATCAATATGACGTCGGCTCCGCCGGCAATGCCGCTATAGGCAGCGATCCATCCCGCCGAGCGCCCCATCACCTCCACCACGATTACGCGATTGTGCGCCTCCGCCGTTGTATGTACGCGGTCGATGGCCTCGGTCGCGATATTCACCGCCGTATCGAAACCAAAAGTAAAATCCGTGCCCGACAAATCATTGTCGATGGTCTTCGGAACCCCAACCACCTGCACTCCCATCGCAAAAAGCTTCTGCGCCACCGACAGTGTGTCGTCGCCGCCAATCGCGATTAGCGCCTCGCAACCGTGCCTCTTCAACGTCTCGGTGCAGCGCTCCAGCCCCCCTTGATGCTTGGCTGGATTGGTCCGCGAAGTCCGCAAAATCGTGCCGCCGCGTGGCAGTATTCCTCCGACTGCCGACAGATCAAGCTCCATCGTCTTGTCTTCCAGCACTCCGCGCCATCCTTCCATGAAGCCCAGGAACGCATCTTCATAGTGAAAGCTCCCCTTGCGCACCACCGCCCGTATCACTGCATTGAGCCCCGGACAGTCGCCCCCGCCCGTCAGCATTCCAATTTTCATTGCTCTCTCCTAAATATTGCGAGCTAAGAATGTAAGTCAGTAGGTTAACACGCAGCTTCCGCAAGCCGAGAGGGGCCATCTCAGCGATTCCGCAACGGGAGGTTGCGAAGAGGATATACCGGAGTGTTCTGTTGGATTTAGGTATTGATGAGATGAGCTAGGAAATTCGCGTGACGTTTTGGGGACCGATATCTGGCAAGTAGGCACGCCGATACTCGCCTGAACGACAAGGGAGGTCAGGCGGAACAGGGAGCGGAGAGACTGACTGACCGAAGGCGGTAGGAGGGATCAGGGAGAGCGGTTGGGGCAAGCCGTTTCTTGCAAAAACTCAGCCGTCATCAAACGGGCCCAGAGAACTTGGCTTGTGTCATCGCGAGCCGCAGCTTTCAGGTTGAGCGCGAAGAAGGCATGGAAGAGGTTGTAGGCCAGAAAGGTCAGTAGCAAGAAACATTCGATGGCATTGGGGTCATGGCGAAAGACGTGATCGGAATGCCATTGCTGGACGAGTTCTTGGAAAGCGTAATTCTCGATATCCCAGCGCTGGTGGCCGAAAATGACAGTGCGCTCGATAGGAAGTTGGGCCGCAGGCGCGGTGGTCACCCAGATCCACTCGCTGCTCAGGAGCTCCGGTTGGTGATCGAGTTGCCGCCGTACCCGGTGAGTTTCCCGCGAGCGAATCACCCGCACCGGCGTCTGCACCTGCGGCCAGGAAGTAAGGTCGGAAACATCCCACCACTCACATTGTCGACCGCGATAGCCACCCAGTTGCGGCGCCTGTTGGGCAAACAGCGCCGTCGCATCCACATACAGGTCACGGCGTTCTTGCTTCAGTACCACCAGCGCATGTTTGCGGTGCGCCAGCAAGAAGTTGAAAAAGGGAGCCGCTGCATAAAGCGCATCGGCCAATACCAAGTCGAACGCCCGCGGGTAGCGTGTCAAAACGCGTGCCAGCAAACGGAGGGCGGTTTGGACTTCGTTTTCGCCGGCACGTTGGGGTTCCTGATCCAGGAGTAAACGCAGCGCGGGCCGGCCGGGAGGAGCGGCGGGCAATAACATCAGGGTGACTTGGCGGTGATAGTGCTGCACACGATCGCCGTGCTCGGTATGGAGGGTGCGCTGTAAGCAGCCGGCACAGTGACGCCGATAACTGGCGTGGCTTTCATGGCCGTCCAGCACGGCCAGACCAATGCCGTGATGATCGGGCAGAGCCTTGTTGCGTTTCAGTTGTTGATAGACCAGGAAGATACTTTGCCGGAGTTGATCCGCGTAGAGTCCCTCCGGGACTCGCCCCAGCGTGTCGGCGCTGGCCAGCGGTTCGCGTAGCCATTGTTTCCAGAAGCGCGGGGCGTGGATTTGGGCCAAAGCGTTGAGGCTGGGCAGGCGGGTCCAGAACAGCACGAGAGCCGCTTTGACCACGGCGGGAGTGGAACGACGCGGATCCAATCTGCCATCTCCCAAGGGCGCCAGCAGCGTCTCCGAGAGGCAGAAAATCTTTTCGCCGTAGCTGATCAGGCGGCGGAGAACGTTAACGCTTCCTTTCTTTAAGTCGCTTCCACTCCAGTTCCGAAACTTCTTCGATCAGTTCCTGCATTTTGCGATAGTCATCGACGGCGCGCCGGACGCGCTCCTGCCAAGCCTGCGGGACACAGATCTGGCGCAGCTTTCCGCTCTGGCTTTGGACTAGGTACAAAGACTTGTGGAGTTCGCCGCGGGTACAGCGGCAGTTAGGCTTGCCGCACTTGCCCAAGCGCTCGGACAAGGAGCCACGAAGAAACCAGCGGTTGAGGGTAAGGCGAGCAACCTCGGAGCGAAAGTTTCGTTCGGCAGCGGAAAGCTTGGCGCGATGGAAGTCGTCGCTCATCCAGAGATTATTCTCTACCTTATATATCGACAATATACAAGACATAAATGCAGAAAGTGACTACAAAATAAAATGCGAATTTGCTCCCGGAAGGATTGAGAATCGGAAAACGAATTGAATCAGGTGGTTATCTTGGCTATAAATTTACGGTTGCGGAATCGCTGGGGCCATCTCCCTTGGGAGGCCGATGCTAGACCGAAGTTAAGCGTGAAAAACTGAGAGCTTAAAACTGATCGCTGATAGCCAAACTTTCTCCTGCTACACTTCCCCATGCGCGTCCTCGGCATCGACTGCGGTACGGAATACACCGGTTACGGCGTAGTCGATCTGCTCTCCGACGATCGCCACAACGATCGGCTGATCTGCGTCATCTGCGGAGCCATCAAAGTTTCGCCGCGCGATCCCATGCCCACGCGCCTCTCGCACATCTCCATAGGCCTCCAGGAACTCATCCTCCGCCATCGCCCCGATCGCGTCGCCATCGAAGATGTTTTCTACGCTGCCAACGTCAAGTCCGCCCTCAAACTCGGCCAGGTCCGCGGAGTCGCCATGCTCGCCGCCGCTTCCGCCGGCCTCGAAGTCGCCGAGTATTCGCCGCTCTCCATAAAATCCGCCGTAGTCGGATACGGCCGCGCCGAAAAACATCAGGTGCAGCAAATGGTTACGCGCCTCCTCAACCTCGATCAGATTCCCCAACCCGCCGACGCCGCCGACGCTCTGGCCATCGCCATCTGCCACCTGCACACCGCGGCCACCCGCGAGCGCCAGCATCAGAAGCGCCTGCGTCCCGCCGTCAAGTTACCAGTGTCCTAGCCCATCTACCGCTACGCCCTGTGTCACTCGTTAGTGCATCAGGCGCTGACTTCAGGCGAGTCTCACGCTATCCTGAACTCACGAAAAAATCCTGGCGCTGCCTTCCCCATGATTCACTCCGATCGCGGCGCGGAAATTCCGAGGGACCTGATGCTTCAATCTCGCTCCGTTTCGGCCATTGTCATGACAATCGCGCTTCTCGCATACTCCGCGGCAAATGCCGCCCAGACCGCCTCCTGCACCTTCTCCACCTTCGCTGCGCCCGCTGGATACACCTTCAGCGAAGTCAACGGAGTCAGCGACGACGGCACCGTAGTGGGCCAACTGGTAGACAACAAAACGCTGCAATTTGTCTCCTTCAGCCGCTCGGCCAGCGGAGCCTTCACCGTCTACAGCGCTCCGAAATCCTCGACCACATGGCTTTATGGCAGCAGCGCCACCGGCGTCAACGCCGGCTCCTACGAAGACACCGGATACCCCGGCCGCATGCACGGATTCACTCTGCAAGGCAGCCAGTTCACCGCCGTCAATTACCCCAAAGCCGATAACACCTGGTTGTTCGACGTCAGCCAGATCGGAAACGCCTCCGGCAGTTATAGCGCCAGCGTTTCCGTCACCAAGGGCTTCATGCTGGTGAATGGAAAATACACCACCATCGCTTATCCGAACGCGCTGGTCACCAACGCCTGGGCCGTGAACGACAACGCCGAGGTCGTCGGGTCCTACGCCAGCGGCGCCGTGAGCAACGGCTTTGCCTGGCAGAATGGAAAATTCACCACCATCAACGATTCCGGCAAGAAGTACGGAACCGCCCTTTCCGGAGTCAACAATTCCGGCGTCATCGTAGGTAACCGCCTCGCCGCCGATAACGCCTTCGGTTTCGTCTACGAAAACGGCGTGTTCGAAAACATCGTTTATTCCGGCGCCAAGTACGCCATAGCCGGCGGCATCAACAACAACGGCCTCATCTCCGGCCAAATCTACCTAACCGCGAGCAATAGCGTAGGCTACACCGCCGTCTGCGAGTAACCTGTCTGAAATCACGTAGGGACCGAGGCCCCCGTCTGTCCAGCCGAGCGAAGCTCGCCTAAGTCTGCGCTAAAATCTAAACCTGGGTCGCGGGACTGTGTTGGTCAATATTCCTCAACCAGACAGTCCTGCGGCGTTGCTTTCCACCAGACCCACGACCCCGACCTGCTCAGTGCCGTAAAATTGAAGAACGTCAGTGAGATGGCTTTGTCCGGCTGCCGATTGGGTTGGGTAATTGTATTTTCGTCGGGTAAGAACGAGATTCACACCGGCCTGCCGATAAACATTTCCCTCAGCGATTGCGACCGGCGCGACCTGGATCGCTCCCGCGCAGTCGGTGAGCCCAGGCAACGCCAAAGGAGCTTCAACAATCGCTTTCTTTGTCGCTGAAGCTTACCGATCCGCACGGCGCCATGGAAAGACTGGGCCTGGATTCGGCAACCAGCGGGGAGCATAGCGCGGAGTCCAGAAGCTAAGAGCTAACGGCTAGCGACCGATCGTCCCCCTTGACACTCTCCACCGAATCCCCAATCATTGACTCGCGCCATGCCTCGTTTATTGCCGATCCTACTCCTAGTCATAATTCTTTCGGTCATCGCCGCCTCGCAAGCGCCAACTCCATCCGAACCTCCGGCCGCCGTAACCTTCACCCTCGATTTCCCCGCCTCCCAGCCCGAACACTATTCGATTCGCGTTCAATCCGACGGCGCCTCCCATTACAATTCAAGCGGTCGTCTCTCCGCCGATTCCGAAGACACTGACACCTTCGACCTCGATTTCACTGCTCTGCCCGAAACGCGAGAGAAAATTTTCACGCTGGCGGCAAAGGCCAACTACTTTCAAAAGGACGTCGATTCCCATCGCAAAAATCTCGCATTCACCGGCAAAAAAACGTTTGCTTACAAAGACGCGCAGCGCAGCGCTGAATCGACCTATATCTACAGCAACAATTCCGCCGTGCAGGAACTGACCGCGCTCCTGCAGAGTCTCTCCGCCACTCTCGAATTCGGACACCGCCTCCAGTACGATCTCCACTATCAGAAGCTCGCACTTGACGAGGAGCTTAAGCACATGGACGATCTGTCTCGCTCCCACGACCTGATCGAAGTCACCGCCATCCGCCCCATCCTCGATCAGATCGTCGCCGATCCCGCTGTAATCAACGTAACCCGAGCCCGAGCCCAACGCATCCTGGAGCGATCCGCCCGCTAGCGGGCTCTTTCGCCAGTTCGCCGAAAGATTCTCAGTTCTGTATCAGGGTATCGCTTTCGCGATACCACAAGCTTGTCACAACCAGATGCCCCTTTAGGGGCCGCGCATCCACCCTCCAAAATCCCCTTGACTTACCGCCCCTATGCTCGCAAAGTTATTGAACACGGCGCCGCCGCAACCGGGAGAAGTGATGTCCATCCAAATCAGCGCGAGAAAAAATTCTCTGGGAGTCTCTATCCTGCTCGTTGCGCTCGCGATCCCCGCATCGGCCAACTCCAAGGCCCGCATCGTCCGCCTGAGTGACGTGCAGGGCACAGTGCAGATTGAGCGTGCTCCCGGCGACGGCTTCGACCAAGCATTCATGAATCTCCCCGTGATCGAGGGCACAAAAATAAAGACCGGCAAAGATGGCCGCGCCGAAATCGAATTTGAAGATGGCAGCGCTCTCCGTCTCGCCCCGGGCAGCGAAATAAGTTTCGCCAGCCTCTCGCTCGGCGACGAAGGCCAGAAGCTCAACACCGTCGATCTACTCGCCGGCACCGTTTACGCCGATCTTCATCTCAAGAGTGCCTACGAAAAGAAAACCGGCGACCAGTTTCAGCTGAATTTCTCCCACGAATCCCTCACCGTGCAACAGTCCGCCCATTTCCGCGCCGAACTTGCCGGCTCCGCGCACGCCACCCTGGCCGTATTCAAAGGTAAGGTCAGGGCCACCGGCCCCTCCGGACTATTCGATCTGGCCGATAAGCGCAGCGCCACCATAAGTTTTGCGAAAGATGCTGCGAAGAATCAGGAAGCAGCCACCGCGGCCGATTCCTCCAAGAATGACGCCGCGCAGAAAGACACGTTCAAAATCGCAAAGAATTACGAAACCGAACCGGCCGACGCCTGGGATCACCAGCAGTCTGACTATCACGATCGCTATGCCACCACCACCAACTCCGCCAGCCTCGCCTCGCCTTACGCTTACGGAATGAGCGACCTGAATTACTACGGCAGCTTCATGATGGTCCCCGGCTACGGCAGCGTCTGGCAACCCTACTTGATCGGCGCCAACTGGAGCCCCTTCCTCGACGGCGCCTGGTCGTTCTATCCCGGTATGGGCTACATGTGGGTTTCCGGCTATCCCTGGGGATGGATGCCCTACAACTATGGCAACTGGGCGTTCGCGCAAGGTTTCGGATGGGTCTGGCAGCCCGGCAACTGGAATTCCTGGAATGCATATCCTTCAGTCGTCAACGCCCCAGCCAGAACTCTGATGCCCACCGCGCCCACAACCGGCCATCAAACCGTGATGGTAGGCCGCGGTTTGGCTTTAGAGCCGGCATATGGAGCGCCTGATCGTCTCACAATCAGTCCCGGCTCCGCCGGATTCGGCGTACCGCGCGGCTCCGTCAATCGTCTCGATCGTGTCGCGAAAACAATCGACCGGACCGCGCGTCCCGTCACGGTTTCGACGGTCCAGCCAACGACAAGCTTTGCCCCAGCAAGCGGCTTCGCCGCTTCCAGTGCGATGGGCGAGAGGAGCGCCGCTCCAGCAATGTCAGCCCATCCCGCCCCGGCAGCCGTCGCCCGCCCCCGCTAGCCGACATTCATAACCCGGTGTCATCATGAGCCAAGCGAACGACCTGCGCATCGGCGCGCACAACGCTTCATCCCTTCCGCCCCGTGATTAGAAAGTGAAAGCGCTCCACTGCCGTAAACGTGACACACCTCACCGCACCACAATCCCCGCGTACCCGACCACGGCCGCGTAATCCCCCGAAACCTCGCCCGACGTCGCATACTTCACCAGTGTGGCTGAAGTGGCGCCCAAGAGTTTCGCCGCCGTCAGCATCGCGACCGTCGGTCCAAAGCCGCACATGGAGATGCCTTCGTTCATCACCACCTCCCATAGCCCGCGCGCATCCAGGGCCAAGATTTGTTCGATGGCTTTGCGATCCTTGACTCGCGTGATCGCGTCCGACTGGTAATGATTCATGTCGCTGGAGGCGACGATCAGCACTCGCTGCCGGTGACCTTCTTCCAAATCGGCAATCACATTCGCCAGCACTTCGCCGAGCCCGCGCAGGACGTCAAAGTCGCGCGTACCAATGGCAATCGGAACGATCTCCAACCCAGGCTGTCGCACCTGCAAAAATGGAAGCTGAACTTCAATCGCATGCTCGCTGCGGTGCGCTGCGCTATCCTCGCGGAGGGCAGGGAAGCGCCGCAACAATTCAGTCGCCACGCCCGCATCTGCCGCGACTTCGCCGAGCGGCGTCTGCCACGCAGTGGTAGCCATCACCGCCAGCGCCTCCCCTTTGCCCGTGTGATTCGGACAAAGAATCACGCAGTGCTCCGGAATCTCGATCCGCGAATACACAGCGCCCGCAACCCCGCCAGAATAGATATAGCCCGCGTGAGGAGCGACGCACCCGATAGCGTTCGTCACCGACTCCGCGCGCGGAGAAATATATTCGCGAACATCGCGTAGCAACTCGTCAGCCAGCGCAGGATAAAACCTGCCAGCAACCGCCGGAACTCGCAAACTGGAAGTCATATCCGTGTCTGTCTGTGTATGTTTCTGCCCGTGTGGAGCGGGCGCCCTCGCCCGCTAATGTCGGCGAGCGAAAAAAGTCCGGCAAGAAGATGAGAATGCCAAACTACGCCCCGCCATCCTCAAGTGCCCGAAACAGCGCCGCCGTTCGTTCGAGCGGCAGCGCCTCCGCCCGTATCGCGGGCTTCACTCCGCTCTTCGCCAGCGCCGCTCGCAACTTACCCTCATCGTAGTGCGTCTTAAGATTATTCCAGAGCGTCTTGCGCTTCTGCCCGAAGCACAGTTTCAAAAATGCAATGAACTCTGCCTCCGAAACTCGCAACGCCTCCAGGCGCGGCTTGATCGTGATCCGAACCACGCTGGAATGCACCTTGGGAGCCGGAGCAAACGCCCCCGGCGGCAGCGTAAAAAGCTGCTCTACTCGCCCGTAAAGCTGCGCCGTCGCGGAAAGCAAGCCATAGTCGCGGCCTCCCGCCGAAGCCGCCAACCGGTCCGCCACTTCTTTCTGCACCATGATCACAATCGTCGAAAAATAGCGGTGATACTCAAGCAGCCGTAAAAGAATATCCGACGTGATGTAATACGGCAGATTCCCGACGACGCGAGCCGGTTCCGGCGCAAAATTCAGCCCCGTGCGTACGCTGCCCGGTTTCGCTCCAAACACCGTATCCAGTTCGATCGTAAGAATGTCGCCTTCAATAATCTCAACATTCGGATCCATCGAAAATTTCATACGCAGCTGCGCCGAGAGAACGCGATCCACTTCTACCGCGATCAGCCGCCGCGCCCTGCGCGCCAATAAATCGGTGATCGCGCCGCGCCCCGGGCCAATCTCCAGCACCGTCGCTTCCGAGACATCTCCTAGCGCCTCCACAATGCGCAGAGCCGCCGCTTCACTCGAAAGGAAATGCTGTCCTAGTTTTGGCTTCCGCGCACTGCTGGGAACGACCGCGCCCCTGGGCACATTGACCCTCTTTCTTTCCGCCATTTAAACTGAATCTGGATTTGCTTCGTATCAACGCACCGCAACAGCGATGACGCTCACCAGCTTCGTATCCGGGCATCGCTTTAGCAATGCCGCAAGCTTTCAAACTCGACGCCCCTTTAGGGTCCGTCTGTTCAACGACAAATTACAAAGGCTACCCGCGTCTCTACAATCATCATCATAACGTGACCGAGGCACATCCAGTCCTGGCCGAAGTCGGGGCCGAGGAGGTGTATTCATCATGCATATCGCTTTCGCCGCATCCGAGTGTGTTCCATTTTCTAAAACCGGCGGGCTCGCCGACGTAGTTGGCGCCCTGCCGCGCGCCCTCGCCGCTCTCGGACACCAGGTCAGCGTCTATCTCCCGCGCTATCGTCAAACCAAACTGACCGACCCGCAAACCGTCGTCCGCAGCATCACCGTCCCCTTCGACGACAAATATCGCTTCTGCTCCGTAGTCACCGCCGGCCCAACTACCGGCGTCAAATTTTATTTTGTCGATTATCCGCCCTACTTCGATCGCGACGCGCTCTACGGAACCACTGCCGGCGATTATCCCGACAACGCCGAGCGCTTTGCCCTCTTCTCCCGCGCCGTCCTCGAAGCTTCTAAGGTTCTCGGTGTTCCCCACGTCTTCCATTGCCACGACTGGCAGTCCGCCCTCGTCCCCGTCATGCTGCGCACGCTCTATGCCGAAGATCCCGCCTTCCGTGACGTCGCCGCCGTCTTCACCATCCACAACATGGGATACCAGGGCCTTTTCCCGTCCGACACTTTGCCGCTACTCATGCTTCCCTGGGATTTGCTCACCATCTCCAAGATGGAATTCTTCGGCCAGGTCAATTTCTTGAAGGGCGCGCTCGTCTTCTCGGATTACGTGACCACCGTCAGCAAGAAATATAGCCAGGAAATCCAGACCACCGAATACGGATTCGGCCTTGAAGGGGTGCTCCGCAATCGCGCCGCCACTGTGACCGGAATCCTTAATGGCATCGACTATGACGAGTGGAATCCGCAGACCGACAAATTTATCGCCGCAAAATATTCGCCGCTAGATCTCACCGGCAAGCTGAAATGTAAACAAGACCTGCTACAAGCTTTCGGCATCCCGAACGTCGACGCCAAACTCCCAGTCATCGGCATCGTCTCGCGCTTCGCCGCGCAGAAGGGTTTCGACCTCATCGCCCAGGTCATGGACCGCCTCGCCCGCGAAGAGATGATCATGGTCGTCCTAGGCTCGGGCGACAAGCTCTACGAAGAAATGTTCCAGCGTCTCAACAAACAGTTCCCCAGTAAAATTGCGGCCAAGGTAGCGTTCGACAACGCCATCGCGCACAAAATTGAGGCTGGGGCCGATATGTTCCTCATGCCCTCCCGCTACGAGCCCTGCGGACTAAACCAGATGTACAGTCTGAAATACGGCACCGTTCCTATCGTGCGCGCAACCGGCGGTCTCGACGACACCATCGAACCCTGGGACGCCCGCACCGGCAAAGGCACCGGCTTCAAGTTCTCCGACTACAACGGCGAAGCCCTCCTTCTGTGCGTCAAACAAGCCCTGCGCGCCTATCAGGACCCCTCTTCCTGGCAGACCCTGATGCGCAACGGCATGACCCGCGATTTTTCATGGGGAGCATCCGCCCGCGAGTATGGCAAAGTCTACGAGCGTGCAAGGCAGGCCCGCGCCAACGCCGATGCCATCGCCATAGCCGACTTGAAAAAAGAACCGGTGCTAGGCTAGCGTTCGCAGCGCGACTATAAGTCTTTATTCCGGAATGCTTTGCGGAGTATCCTTGCCAATATATTGATTCTAGTAGGCATAAATAGGGGGTGGGGGGCAATCGACGTGGCACGTGAATCGGCCCGCCAATTAAAGTTATAGCGTCGGCAAACCGGGAACCCAGACCGAGTGCTCTAGCGGTACACTTCTGCAAAGCACTCCGATCACCCGATTCGCCCGATAATGACCCGATCAGCCGATGACCCGATTTCGCGCACCATCTTCCACGTCGATATGGACGCCTTCTTCGTCTCCGTGGAAGAGTTGTATGACCCGACGCTGAAAGACAAACCAGTCGTAGTCGGCGGCCAGCGCGACGAGCGCGGTGTCGTTTCAGCCGCCTCGTATGCAGCGCGCAAGTTTGGAGTTCATTCGGCAATGCCGCTGCGAACGGCCGCGAAACTCTGTCCGCAGGCGATTTTTGTCAATGGCCATCCCGAGCGCTATCGCGAATACTCGGCCAAGGTTCACGAAGTTCTCGGCCATTTTTCTCCACTCGTAGAAATGGCATCGGTCGACGAAGCCTATCTCGACATGACCGGAACCGAGCGCCTCCACGGCCGCCCGCTCCATTCCGCGCACCGATTGCACGACGCCATGAAGAGCGCCACAAAATTAAATTGCTCCATCGGAATCGGCACCTCGCGCTTGATCGCAAAGGTCTCCTCCGCCAAGGCCAAGCCCAACGGAGTCCTCTGGGTTCTTCCAGGCCAGGAGACAAAGTTTCTGGCGCCGCTAGCCGTCGGCGACATCCCCGGAGTCGGCAAAGTGATGGAGCAAAAACTGTACGCCATCGGCATCCAGAGAGTCGGCGATCTGGCGCGCCTCGAAGATCGCGATCTGGAAAATCGGTTTGGGAAATGGGGATTGGCGCTAGCCGGAAAATCGCGCGGCGAAGATGCGGGCGCATGGTTCGACAACGAAGTGGGAGAAAATGTCGACCCCAAATCGATTAGCCACGAACACACCTTCGACGACGATACCGGAGACGCCGAACGCCTCCAGTCGACGCTGATGCGCTTAAGCGAAATGGTTGGCAGGCGCCTGCGCGAAGGCGGATACTTCGCGCGCACCATCCAGCTGAAATTGCGCTACCAAGATTTCACGACCATTACGCGCGCGCACTCGCTGGACGAGCCGACGCAGATGGACAATCAGATATTCGATCAGGCGAGACGTCTGTTCTTTACCAACTGGAAAAAGGGAACTCCCGTCCGATTGCTGGGAGTCCAAGCCTCAAACTTCGAATCCCACGCCACTCAACTCGACCTACTCGAACCCTCGCGCGACGCCCGCTGGCAAAAAGCCCTAGCCACGGTCGATCATCTGCGCGACAAATTCGGAGAATCCGCCATCGGCTTGGCCCGAGGAATGAAAGGCGGCTTCCGCGAACGAGTGCACGAAAATCCGGCCGCGTTGCCAGGAAAGAAAAGTCAAAACAGGAACGCCAAGCGCAAAGGCTCCGCTCTTACCGAGGACTGACAAATGAAGACTGACAACTGAGAGCTGACAGCTGCCCTTCTACGAAATATATTCCCGAATATATTCGTCGCGCGAAATCGCCAACTGATGCGCATCTCCGTCGAAGATAACCTTGCCGTCCCGCAGAATCAGAAAACTCATCGCCACTTCGCAATACTGGCCCTTCGGCAGCGCCACCATCTGATTTGTTTTCTTATCGAACTGATGCGTCGCCATCGTAAATGCATCCTGCAGCCGGTGTGTCACCAGCAGCGCGCTGGTTTTATAAACATCGCGCTGCTTCATAATCAGTTCAACGATCGTGTTCGAGGTCACCGGATCGAGCCCGCCCGTCGGCGAGTCATACAGCAGCACCTCGGGCTGCGTGATGATGGCGCGAGCGATCGCCACGCGCCGCCGCATGCCGCCAGAGAGTTCTGATGGAAACATGTCGTAGGTCTGCTCCAGTTCCACGAAACGCAAGACCTCGCGCACGCGCTGCTCGATTTCCTGGGCCGAAATCCCCTCTTCCATCAGTCGAAACGCGACATTCTCATAAACCTTCAGCGAATCGAAGAGCGCGCTTTCCTGAAAAACCATGCCCACGCGCCGGCGCAACTGGAACAGCTCCTGCTCCGACATGCGCGTGACTTCCTCGCCCAGCACAAAAATCCGTCCACTATCCGGGCGCAACAGGCCAATGGCGAGTTTGAGCATCGTGCTCTTGCCCGACCCTGCAACGCCAAATACCGCCTTGGTTTCCCCGTGCTCTAACCGAAAAGAAATTCCATTGAGCACGACCTTTTCATCGAATGCGATCGCAACATTTTCGAATTCGATAGCGCAGTCCGAAGGACTCACCACCGCGGTCGACGGATGTTCGATAGGTAGCGTCGGAGCCGGCATCGTTTATCTGTAACCGAAAAATGCGAAGATCAACTTGGTAACGAAGAAATCCACTACGAGAATCAGCACCGAGGAGGCGACTACGGCCTGCGTTGTCGAGCGCCCCACGCCTTGCGTGCCGCCGCGCGTCGACATGCCGTAGTAGCAGCCCACGGTCGAGATGATGAATCCAAACAGAACTGGCTTGATCAGGCCGGTGAAGACATCGCGGAAGACGAGAACCTGCCACACCGAAGTCCAATACTGCTGCGTGTCGACGCCAAAGATCAGATGGGCGACGCCATAGCCGCCGATCAATCCGAGCAAGTCGGCAATGATCGTCAGAAAAAAGAGCATGAAGGCGGTAGCCCCCACGCGCGGCGTAATCAGTTTTTTTGTAGGATCGGTGCCCAGCGCTCGCATGGCGTCGATCTGCTCCGTCACAATCATCGAGCCCAGTTCGCTGGCCATACCCGAGGCGTTCCGCCCCGCCACCATTAACCCCGTGATCAGTGGTCCCAACTCTGTGACCATGCCGAGCGAAACCAATTGTCCAATGAGCGACACTCCGCCGAACCGTTGCAACGTGCTGGCCGAGTTCAGTGCCAGCAGTGCACCCACGGAGAGTCCTGTGAGTACTACGATGGGCAGGGAACCAACGCCAATCAGGTCCGCCTGCTGCACCATGTCGGCCATGTATAGCGGGCGGCGGAAGAAGTTTGCCACTGATTGCGCCGAGAGTACGGTGTAGTTCTGAACCGCCAGCGCAAAATCTTTGGCGACTTCAATCGGCGAGATCAGTTCGAATTCGAGCGCCATGTCGGATCGGGAACCTTCTGGTCAGGAAACTATAGCAGAGAGAGAAATCATTAGGGTGATCGGCGTGATTGGGCCCTCGGGTCATCGGAAAGCCACAAAGGCGTCTCTAGGGTCTTAGATCATCACCCGATATCCTGGTCGCTATTCCCGGTTCTTCTTTTTTATCTCGATCGCCAGCCGCTTAATCTTCTGATTCAGCGTCGATAACGGCACATGAAACCGCTCCGCTGCCTCGGTCTGGTTCCACCCGCATTTCTCCAGCATCTCGACGATAATCCGACGCTCGCAGTCTTCCATGATACTGAACAAGGTCGCGCCCGAACTCGCATCCAACGTTGGAACCACACTCCCCCGGCCGATGATGTGGTCGGGCAACAGGTCGGGCCCAATGTCGCTATCCGACGACAGCACCACTGCCCGTTCAATCGTATTCTCCAGTTCGCGGACATTCCCCGGCCACGCGTAACTCACCAGCGGCCGCAACGCCTCCGTAGTGATGCGTCGCGCCGAGCGATCGTTTTCTTCGGAATACCTGTGCAGAAAATGCTGCACCAGCAAGGGAATATCCTCCCGGCGTTGCCGCAGCGGCGGTAAATCCACGCTGATCACGTTGAGCCGGTAAAACAGGTCTTCGCGAAATTTTCCTTCGCGCACCATCTGCCGCAGATCGACGTTAGTCGCGGCAATGATGCGCACGTCCACTTGAATCTCCTGCACTCCGCCCAGATGCATGAACTTGCGATCCTGCAACACGCGCAGAATTTTGGCCTGCGTGTCCATGCTCATAGTCCCGATCTCGTCCAGAAAGAGCGTGCCCCGGTCGGCAACTTCAAACAGCCCTTTCTTCGAGGCAATCGCACTGGTGAAAGCGCCCTTCACATGCCCAAACAGCGTAGATTCCAGCAAGTCAGGTGGCGTCGACCCCGAGTTCACTGGCACAAACGGCCGGTCGCGGCGCGTGGAATTCAAATGGATCGCCTTGGCGATGAGTTCTTTGCCCGTCCCGCTTTCGCCCTGTAGCAGCACGGTCGAGCGGCTGGGCGCGACCTGCGCCACCAGATCGAAAATCTTCAGCATGGGCTCGCTCTTGCCCACGATATTCTCAAAGTTGTAGCGCTGCTTGAGCGCCCGCTTCAGCTGAATGTTTTCTTCTTCCGCTTTCTGTCGCGCGACCGCGGCGCGCACGTCAGCCAGTAGCTTTTCGTTGTCCCACGGCTTCTGTATAAAGTTAGTCGCGCCCGATTGCATGGCGCGCACTGCGTTCTCCACCGTCCCATACGCGGTGATCATGATGACCGCCTGTTGGGGATGCAGCAACCGAATCTCCGAGAGCACATCCATCCCGTGTTTGTCGGGGAGAGCCAGATCGAGCAACACCACGTCAAACGCGCGCTCGCCTATCTGGGCCAGCCCTTCCCGGCCGGTGCTCGCGACCGCGACGGTGTAACCCTCCAGTTGCAGGAGGGTCTCCAGCGATTCGCGGATTTCCGCTTCATCGTCAACAATTAATATTCGGCCGGCGCTCTGCGGCATGCGTTCCGGTGTGCTCCGGCGCGTAATCGGCGTAACTTCAGATACTGCTACTTCAGACATGGACTGCCTTCCTTGTCGAAATCAACGGAAAGTCCAGAGTGAAGGTGGTGCCTTCGCCTGGACGGCTCTCCACGCGTATGTTTCCCGCGTGTTCCTGGATGATGCCGTAAGTGACCGAAAGCCCAAGGCCGGTGCCGCGATTCTGTCCTTCCGCGGGAGTCGTCTTGGTGGTGAAGAACGGATCGTAGATGCGGTGAATATTCTCCTGCGCGATACCCGAGCCGGTGTCCGACACGCGCACGCTGACAGCTTCGCCGTTCGACGTCGCGACGTTCAGCACGCCGCCGCCGCTCATCGCGTCTTTCGCATTCAAAAATAAATTCAGAAACACCTGTTGCAGTCGCCCCGCATTGCCCTGAATCAACGGCAGGTTCTCGTAGAGCTCCGCCTGCACCCGTATCTGCGCGACCTTGAACTGATGTTCAAGCAGCGCCAGGGTATCCGCGATGACCTTATTGAGACTAATTTCCGTCAGTTCCGTGCCCGTGGTGCGCGAAAAATTCAAAAGATTGTTGACGATCTCCGACGCGCGGAAAGTCTGCTTCGTGATCTTGTCGAGCACGCTCGCTTTCTGCGGATCACTCTGCAACTGTTTCGCCAGCATCTGCGTGTAAGACGAAATCACCGCCAGCGGGGTATTCACTTCATGCGCCACGCCCGCCGCCAGCAGTCCGATCGAAGAGAGCTTGTCCGCCTGCGTAAGCTGCACCTCAAGCTCGATTCGCTCCGTGATGTCATCCATGATCACCAGTCGTCCCACCACATTGAATTTCCGCGTCACCAGCGGTGCCATCGCCACATTCACGACGCGCGATTCGCCCGTCGGAGTGATCAGTCGAAACTTATAAAGATTATGGATGCCCGGATTCTGCCGCACCCGATAGAACTCCTCCGCAAACGAAGCCGGGAAAACCTCGCCGAGTGAGCGCCCCACTACCTGCCAGCGCGGCTGCGCATACATCACTTCCATCTGCGAGTTCCACGATTCAATGCGGTCTTGCAGATCAACCGCCATCACGCCAACATTGATCGACTCGACAATGTTTTCGTTGAAATCCTTAAGCCGCTCGTACTCGCTCACCTTCTGCTCCAGCGATGCATAAAGCCGCCCATTCTGAATCGCAATGCCGATATATCCTGCCAGCGCTTGCAGCAGCTCCACGTCTTCGCTGGAGAGAAAGTCGCCTTCCATCGTCTTGCCCAGCCCCAGAAAAGCAATCGTCTTCTGCCGCGCATGGCAGGGAATGTAGTAGTTCAAATCAAGCCGCGCGATGGCTTCCTGGGCCGCGGCATTTTCGCGGGGCAACTGGTGCGTATTCTCAAAGAAAATATGACCGGCCGCGTCTTCAATCCGCGGTTTCGCCAAAAACGAAAGGTCAAGGCCGGTGACATGCGCAATTCCAAATGACTTCGTCAATTCAAAGCGCGACGAATCGCTGTTCCCCAAGAAAATCGCAATCCGATCCACCATCAGCGTGCGCGCCAACCGATCCACCAGCGAAGAAAGCATTTTGTCCAGATCTGTCTCCGAACTCAGCTCCCGTCCAAACTCGATTAGCGTGCGCCGGTAGTCATACCCGGTGCGGAAGAAATACTGATCCAGCTTCTCCTGAATCCATTTCCGCACCGGATCAAAAAGCAGCGCCGTGACGACGATCGCCACCATGAGCCCGTAAGGCCCGGAGCTCGGCACCCGCGTATGCACTAGTTCCGCAATCGCGGCCACGCCCGCGAAGTACATGGCCACGATGGCCGCCGCCGCCAGCGTATAAGCCATGCCGCGCTTGAAAATCAGGTCCACATCCATCAGCCGATATCGGAAAATGGCGTAGCCAAAAGTCAGCGGCAGTAACCCAAGCGACAGCACCGACACCTTCATGGTGAGTGAAGGCATCACGCCCAACAAATACGGCAGAACGTAAAACAGCGTGAACGGCGTGATCGCGAGAATCGTTCCGCGCGTAATCCACTTAAGCTGCTGCCGCAGGATTGGAGTAGTGGCGTGGCGATAATTGTTCCAAAGAACCGCCGCCGCCGAGAAAAAGAAAATCGTCAGATAAGCCCAATGCACCCGATCCAAGTTGAAGCTCAGCGAAGCGCTGGCTTTCAGATACTCGAGCGCCATCAACTGGATTCCGAGCAGCACCAGTCCCGGCAGATACAGCGACGGAATCGACCAGCGATGCTTGCCGACGAACTCTCGCCGCTCCGGGAAGGTCAATACGAAGTGTAGGAATAGCGCCGGCTGGAGCAGCCACGCGACTTCGTTGGCCCAAAATACAATCCAGTCAAAAGCATTGAACTTCCCGGTGTAATGCAGCGAATAAAAAATGAACGATACGAGGCAGAAAACATAAAAATGCGTCGACCCGACCGCCGTCCAGCGCCGCATCAGCACGTAAAGTCCGATGCTCAGATAAATCAGCGCAATCAGCCGCAGCCAGTCGTTCATGGACCGCTCGGCCGGAATCAGCACCACTTCCACATCCAGCGGAACCGCGCCGCGTATCAGCGAGTAAGTCGCCTTCGACCAGACTCCGGAATAGTAGATCTGCCGTGTCGCCGCCGCCGCCGTATCCACGGCGCGGCCGTTGATGCTGACCAGTGCATCGCCCCGCCGCACACCCGCCCGCTCGGCCGACCCATTCGGCTCCAGCCGGTCCGCGACCAGCGCGCCATTGCGCTCAATCCACCACGCACCATCGTCCGGAATCGCACTCTGGTGTTCGATTTTGTAATTGAATCCGGCGAACAATATTGCCGCTACTGTGAGGAGCGCCAGAAGAATGGCGGCAAACCGAGCCTCAAATTCGCGGTTCATGGGCTGGGACAACTGAGCGGCGGTAAGGCCAGACATCCGACGCCACAGAGGCGTAAGCAACTTCACTGCCACTTCCAATCCCGTCGAGCGCGGCTAAGTCGATTAATTGAAGCAACTTCCAGAATTATATCGACGCTTTAGAAGATAGGCTATGAAATATGGAATATCCATTCTGCTTTTCGGGATGTCATAAGTGCTGACTTCCCCGAAAATGCCCAGTTTTATTTGGGTGGCGCAGCCGTTTCCCGCCGCGAAAATTGCCCGTCCGCGTTCTCGCGATCCCGCAAATGGCCCCCAACGCGCCGGCGGCCTCTTCAAAGGCCAACTGGGAAGAGGGTTTGGGAGTTGGGTCAGCCGGAGGATAACTAGAAGAGTTGTGAATGGCGTGTTTCTGAATTGCGGAGAGATGACGTGCCCAAACCCTTGATTTAGTTTGGAGGGGTTCGAGCACCTTCCCCGATACTCGAACCCCTCACTTACTGTGTCCACCGAACTCGCCTAGCGTACCTGCCCGGGAGTGGTGAACAAATCCCGCAAGTGAGTGTGATCATGCGCCCGATCATTCAAAACGTCCATGGAGCCAGTCTGAAGCCATCTGAACTGATGTGAAGAAATTCACCATGCGGCGCTTGACAGCTTCATCCGGGCAGAACAAAATTCCTGTCAACCGTTCTACGCTTCAGAGGTACGGGTTACCCATCGAGCAACACGCTAGCCAGGAGTCGTAACTTGCCCGACAAGAAAATCCGTTTTGACGAATTCGAGCTGGATTACGCCCGCTTCCAACTCTACCGCAGCGGCGCGCCCGTCCGCCTCGAAGGCTTGCCCTTGCAACTCCTGATGTTCCTCGTCGAAAAGCGCGGCCAGCTCGTGACCCGCGAACAGATCGCCGCCGAACTCTGGACCAAAGATGTCTTCGTCGACGTCGAGCAGGGAATCAACACCGCTATCCGCAAAATCCGCCGAGCCCTCGGCGACGATGCCGACGAACCCCACTACCTCCAGACCGTCGTAGGTCGGGGCTATCGCTTCGTAGCACCCAACGCCAACGAATCCGCCGCCGCCCAGCCCGAAGCCTTCACCGTCTCCGCCGAAGAACTAGGCCGAGCCATCATGACCGCCGCCGGATTGGATCCCGAAAATCCTAGAGGAGTCCCCAAGCCTCCGGTTGAAGACTGAAATTTAGCAGAGACGCGGGCGGACCGGTCAGCAATGATTTCAGCGCAACTGACGACCGCGATAAGTGAGCCCGCTCCGCGCCAAAAAATAGGGGAGCCGAAAGAATTCAGCTCCCCAAAAGCTATAGAGGCGATATCACTCAGTAAGAACCTTTCTGCGAGGATTTCGTTGCCTACGAAAACAGAAGATCCCGAGGAAGAATTCATCCGCAGCGGGGAGCATACGACGGCACCCTCCACGGAAACTGCAACGCCCACAGCGGAGCTCTGGGCGGAGCGCTGGCTCGATCTGCCTGATGGCCGCATGCGCTACCTCAAAGCCGGATCCGGCCCCGCCCTCATCCTCGTTCACGGCCTGATGGGTTACTCTTTTTCGTGGAGATTCACCATCCCCGCCCTCGCGCCCCACGCCACCGTCTACGCCATCGACAATCTCGGTGCCGGCCTCTCACCCGCCAAAGCAGGACTCGACTCCCGCTTGCGCCCGACCGCCGAACGCTTGCTGCAATTCGTCGACCGTCTTGGCATAGGCCATTTCGATTTGCTCGGCACATCCCACGGAGGGGGTGTTGCCATCATGACTGCCGCCATCTGCTCCCGGCGAGAGAATTCCCGCTTGCGGCGCCTCGTATTAGTCGCCCCCATCAACCCCTGGTCGCCCCACGGCAAACGCCTTGCGCCTTTCTTGGGCAGCCGGCTCGGCACGCTGCTGCTCCGCAACACCATGGAGCGTTGGCGCTCCTTGGATTACGTCTGGCTGAGCCGACTCTTCGGCGACGCAAGAAGAATTCCTCCCGATTCGCTCGCGGGCTATCGCTTACCCATATTGAAGAATCACGTGTTACGTCATGCGTCGCAGATCGTAAAAAATTGGACAGCCGACCTCGCCGAACTGGAGGCGGCGCTGCCGAAAATTGGCGATTACCCGACTCTGCTCATGTGGGGAACGCGAGATCGTGCCGTTGATTTTCAATCCGCCGAACCCCTCTGCCAGAATTTTCGCAATGTCCGCTTGGTTGCATTCAAAGGCGTAGGTCATCTCCCTTACGAAGAAGCGCCGCATGATTTCAATCGCGCCCTCGTCAATTTTCTGACCGCAAGTTTCTGAATGGAATTGTGGGACTAGAATTGTCAGGCTGACGGCCGGGATTTCTAAGCTAGAACTCCACATGCGCACGAAATGAAGGCACAATCACCGGCCCACGGTCGCGGTTGTACCCTGGATTATTTATATGTTGCACGCCCGGACCAACATAAATCCCTCGCCAGACATGCGCGGTGTAATACGATTCCACGATCTTCTCCCGCCCATAGTTGAGTGCGCCATCGCCCAGCAAGAAGCCCAAGCCGCCATCGGCAAGATATACCTGGTGATCTTTCTTGATCCCGTTCGAGACAAACGCGATCCCGGCGCGGTCCTGCTTACGATGCCACAGTGCCCCATTCGCCGCCAAGCCCTCGACAATCGTCGAATCGATTTCCGTATAAGCAAAAGATTCGGTTTTCCCGTTATCCCATCCCCAGCGCGCAAATGCGGTAAAGTTTCGCGTGAGAGTCTGCTCTATATTGGCGCCGAATCCATACTTGCGCGTAACGTGCCACGGATGATTCGTAATCTCCGGTACCGTCTCCGGCTCCGGAGCCGCATGATCCAAAAACTGTTCCACCGCGACTCGGTAGATGCCCATGTTGGCATAGTTGGTGTAGGCCAGCACTCTTACTACGCCAGCTTTTTTCGGCAGGATGCCGCGCCGCAATTCATATTCCCAATTTTCCGCATGTACCTGCCACGGCCGCCACACCAGGTCAATTCCGTTCGCGACCTTTGGCATTAACGCTTCGGCGAAGCGGAATCCCCAATTGCGATCCTCGTAATCCGCCACGAGGCCCACCGTATAGCCGCGCGTGTCGGCCGCATAATCCCACGCTCCGTTGTTGTCGACCGACCAGTTCATGAACTGAAGATGTGTGTCCGACCCTACGGAATTCACGTCAAAGAAATCCGGCATGCTGAATTTGCCAAACCGAATCTCCAACCGCCGCCGCGGCAACTCCTCGAAGAGCGACAGAAAAGTACGATCGTTCTCAACCTTGTCGCTGCTCAATGCGAACACCTTGTGAATCATCCCGCGGCCCAGATAAGGCTCTTTGCTCAGCAGCGGATTACGCACAATATCCAAATCCGTATTCCCCGCCAGCCCCAAACCGGTGCTAAGGGCGGCCCCGCCCGCCTCTTCAATATCCACGAGGAGTTCGGTGGAATGGTCGATCCGCAGACCGGTATAAAGTGTCAGCACCCGCGAAGTCGCCTTCTCATAATCGGGACTAAGACTGTGCGGTCCGCTATAGTCGGCATGAAATGGGGGATGCGTCTGGAAAATAAAATTCGTCTGGCCGGTTAGCCAGAAGCGCGTGCTCTTGAAATGCGGAAACATCGTCTCCGGATCGGCAGCCGCATCGCTCGCCGGGTTAGGAGGATTGTTCGCATCCGGAGTAGCCTGATCAGGTTGCGCGGAGACGGCCACAGGTTGCGACTGCGCCGAGCTCGCCGGACAGATCGCAACCGGAATAAAGACGCCGATAAAGATAAAGGCAAAAGCGCTGGCCAGAGCGTGAACCCGCGCCGCAGTGTGAAGGCGAGTGCCCAGAATGAAAATGAATTTCAGTTTCAATATCATGAATACAACCTAACTTCCAAACAATCAATCAGTATCCGCTGCTTTAATTAATAGAACGTTACAAGCCCAGTCTGGTTCGGATGTGCCGCTCTTTCGCGACAGAGGTTCCCCGGTTGTCCGGCGCACGATTCGACTGCAAACACTTAACGTCGGCGAAACATAAACAGTTAACTATAGTTAATACAGACGACGCGGCGCTCGATTGAATAAATCCCCAGTTATGAGTCGCTAGGAATTGTATAGTATACCCCCCTAAGGTATACGCGGAGGCGGAGACCATACATCTGACACTATGAAGGACAAATCCTCTGAAATCTCGAAAGAATGCGCAGATCTCTTAATGCTGCAGGCGGCAATTCGCGGCGGAGTTAATCGCCCGATGGCGGAAATCCTCGAGGGATCATATCCGCCCACATCACCCCTCCGAATCGTGGAACAGAATCGCCGGAAGAATTAACCGAAGATCTGATCAGCCTCGTGCGCGCCTATCTGAAGTGGTGTGCATCTGGAAGTAGTTTCTATCAGGGGTGGGCCTGAAGACATACCGCAAATCGCCGTCCTGGACGCGCCTTCAGCGCTATTTAGAAACGTTTACGCCCGCCTCACATGACGACGACCGCCGCTCCATCGATCGAATCTTCTTTCACTGCAAGCAAAGCTTCATTAGCCTGATCCAACGGAAACGCAGTCACTTTCGGCTTCAAACCAATCTCGCTCGCCACCTTCAAAAAATCGCGAGCGTCCGTGCGCGTCATATTCGCGACACTCCGCAATTGCCGCTCGCCCCACAGTAGCCGATCGTAATCAAACTGCGGAATTCGATCCAGATGAATGGCGTTGATCGCGACCACCCCGCCCTTCCGCAAGCTGCCCAGAGCGGCAATCACGACATCTCCGCTCGGAGCGAAAGTCACCGCGGAATCGAGCTCCACCGGCGGCTTGTCAGTCTCGCTTCCCACCCACGCTGCTCCCAGAGACTCCGCCAACTTGCGATGGCTCGCCCCGCGCGTCGCGACATACACCTCGCAATTCCAGGCGCGTAACACCGCGATCGCGAGATGAGCCGAAGCACCGAAGCCAAACAATCCGACGCGGTCACCACGCTTTACGCCCGCCACGCGAAGACTGCGAAACCCAATAATCCCCGCGCACAACAGCGGCGCCGCATGTAGATTGTCGAGTTGATCGGGAAGAGGAAAAGCAAAATCCGCGCGGACCGCCGCGTATTCCGCATAGCCGCCGTTCACCGTATAGCCGGTAAACGCCGGCGAATCGCAAAGATTTTCCGACCCCATCAGACAATATCTGCACGTGCCGTCTGTTCCGCCCATCCATGAAACACCCACGCGCGTGCCGACTGCAAGCTTCGATGCAGTTCCACCCACGACCTCGCCCACAATCTGATGCCCAGGAATGATTCCGCAGCGCAGGACCGGCAGTTCGCCTTCGACAATATGCAGATCGGTGCGGCACACACCACAGGCGCGCACGCGCAGAAGCACTTGACCCTCTTTCGGCTGAGGAGTCGCAACCTCGCCAATGCGAAGTGGGCGCTTTGAGACTTCTTGAGGTGAGGTTAGAGTCGCGGCCTTCATCACCCAATTAGAGATGTTTTAGCGCCGGGCGAGGATTCTCTTAGCAACACGACAATCTTAGGTTTTCGACAGCGCGCCCCCTGCGAACTCAGAGAGAAAAGTCAAATACTCGTTCATCCCGTCGCCGATATATAAAGAGGCGGCCCTTAACGCTCACCGGGAAATAAACTGTGTTGCCGTGGGGTGGAGTTGATCGACTGTCCGGTTGTCGCATCCGTCGTATCGACCTGCTCTGCCTGCGACTCGACGTCCACCACTTCCTTCACCGCGCTTTAGTAGGTCGCGGTGATGCGGGTCGTTTCAGTGATCCGCACAACTACACCGGTAATCTTAGTGTCGGGAAAGCCCGTCGCGTTCACCCCTGCCGTACACTTGCCCACTGGCAAGAGCGTGGCATTGAAAAGACCCGTCGCGTCGGTCCTCGGTTGCCGAATCGCCTCTCCCGTGGTTTCGCCGGTCACGCTGACTTTTGCGTTGGCAATCACGGTGCCAGATGAATCCTGCACTACGCCACTGATGGCTCCGGTGGCTCCGCCCTGAGCGAACGTGAGCGAAGCCAGAGATACTGCCACTAAACAAAGCGGCAGGGTTTCGAATAACACGCATAAGGCCTTCCTGGGGGACGGAGTTGACCGTCGCGCGAACCTAACTATTGGAAACCGATAATTAAATACTTGAGCAAAACGGGTGTCATGAAGTAATGGAGCGCATACCAATCGCATACAAATAATGAAGTGAGAATCCGCGGAAGACTCTTGAGCTTTATGTTTATTAAGCTATGAAATGGTCGCTTTGGATTTAAGCAGGGTTCTAATAAGTAGGGTTCTAAGATGTTATCGAGAATCGAATAGTTCTCTGACATCTAACGCCGGGAGGTTGATGCACTGCGTGCTCACTGAATCGCATTCCCATAAGTCGGCAAGCCCTGCTGCAAAAAGAACAGTAAGGTTTGTCCTCGCGTCGACCAATCGCTCTGCGGATACTGAGATATTAACTGCTGCGCCAGCGAGATAGCCGCACTCTTCGATTGTTCCGACTTCTTACCCTGATCTTCCGTCTTATAAATCTCGATCAACGCCGCTCGCCGCGATGCCGCGTTATAAAGCGCCTCCGGCGCGGCGGGAGATTGCGGATGTTCTTTGACATACTTCTCATAAATCTCCGCTTCCTTGTCGGGGCACTTCGAGGATCCCTGCCACTCGCCGCAAAGTTTATTGTCGATCAGGTGAAAAGCCGCAAGCTGCGCCCACTTCGAATCCGGAAACTTCTTCATCACCTGCCTCATCTGCTCTTCGTCGATGGCCCCGCGCATGAATGACTCCTTCTCGTGCGCCGACGGCCGTGACTCCACATCGGCTTTGTCGATCTGCCATTTAATATCGGCTGCCCGGTAAAGCGATTCGCCCGCCAACAAACTAGTTGGGAAAATATCGTAGATGCGCCGATATAGCCGCAGCGCGTCCTGCGCCGCGCCTCGCCGCCCGCGGCGTCGGCTCGCTTCTTCTTCCGAATCGACCGCTGCGCCAAACAGGATCCGGTCGCCGTTCGGCGTCGATGCCCACACAATTCCCGTATCCACCACCCAGCCGCTGATCGTCTTTCCTTCCTGGTCGTCATCGAGTACAAACGCGGGATCGCGCGCGAAAGGCGAGCCCAGCATTGCTTCGACGTGCAACCAGTTCGGCGTCTTGTCCAAAAGAATCAGCTCGCGCCCGCGGTCTAGCTGACCAAGTTTGTTCGAAGAATTGTCGGGCGAAAGATAAATGATCGCCTCGCGAATCAAAGTGCCGTGATCGGCGGCGAGAAGCAGCGAGTGTCCCAGCAAGATCACGGCCATCCAATACAACAACTTGGTAGTCGACTTCACAATCGTCTTTAGCTCCAAATGTGAGAGTAGCACGTGAAATTAGATGCATGGAACGGGCAGAGAAGGAAACCCGTATCGCTCGGAAAAAGCCCGATAAAGCTTTGCGAAAAATGCCGTGAAACAGGCCGTGGTTTGGTTATTTCAGCAATCGCGTGATCGTAACTGTGTTGACCTGGACATCCCCTTCTGCTTGCGATAATCTCAGGCCAGCAACCGAGGGGAATAAAAATCGAAGTCCAGTCTTAGTCTGATCGTGACGTCTCCGTCCCGTCCGTCCCCGATCAAGAATGGAACACTACCAGCAGCTTTTATGCATCTTGCAATGCCGAACTCTCTGCCATCTACGGCATCCGCACCGTAGTCGCTGGCTTCCGCGACATCACGACGGACTTTTGCGGCCCCTAGGGCGGCTACCCCGGAGCGAGTGGATGGGACGCATGGACAGGAGTCGGCGTCGTTGGTGGTAAGACGGAAAAATAATCCGCATCACGAGATCCAGGCCTGCCCCCAAAAGGCAGGCCTTCTTGATTTGCTTCGAACGGACGACGCGGCTTCGCCCGCGCCGGTCTCGCTACCCTGCTCTTGGGTTAAACGCGAACTGCGACCAATACCCGCTCGATTCGCAGTTGACAAGCAGGCAACCGGTGCTATACACGATTGTGTCCCTGCTCCCAGTGTTGGAGAGGACAATCACTATGCCCACCGCCCATAACGTCAATCCCCCGCAGGCTCGGCGATGATGTCTCGCAGCGCCGCGCAGCAGATTGCCATCCGCGATCTCAAGAGCATCGACGACCTCACTCAACTGAAGGCTCTCGAAAAAGAAGTCTGGGGAATGGCGGACGAAGACACCCTGCCGCTCACGCTTGCGATCGCCTTGAAAGCGGCCGGCAATATTTTTGTCGGCGCCTTTGAAACCGCTAAGGAAACCAAGAATAGGGACAAAGAAAAACTGGTCGGCTTTGCCTTCGGATTCCTCGGCCGCGAACACGGCGAGATCACCCTCCACTCCCACATGCTCGCAGTTCTCGGCCAGTACCGCCATCTCGATCTCGGATCGCGCCTCAAGCAAGCGCAGCGCGAGCGCGCCCTCGCCGTGGGCATCCACGAAATGACTTGGACCTACGATCCCCTGCAAAGTCGCAACGCCCACTTCAACTTCGCCAAACTCGGCGTCGTCTCCGATACTTATAAAGTCGATTTCTACGGCCCGGAAACCTCCAGCATGTTGCACCGCAACGGCACTGACCGCCTGTGGGTCCGATGGATACTCGATGCGCAGCGCGTCCGCGAGCGTCTCTCCGGTAAGAACACAAACACGCGCGCCGAAACTCTCGACGCCGTGCGCCTGCTCGCTCCGTTGGTCCGGTTCGATCCCAGCGGCAAACCGGCGTGCGGCAATCTTGCCGAATCACTCGCACGCCAACGTGTGAGTATCGAGATCCCAGGCGATATTCTCGAAGTCGAGCGCGCCGACATGGAATTGGCGCGAGAGTGGCGGGAAGCGACCCGATGGGCATTTCGCGAAGCGCTCAAAGCCGGCTTTGTAGTAGCAGAATTCTGCCGTTCGATTCGAGGCCAGCAAGGCCCGGGGGCTTACTTGCTGCAGCAAGGAACGGTCAAGGAGCTTATTCCAGAAGCGTAAGGGGCAGATCAACCGGGCGCCATCAAGCCTCAGGCCTGCAAGCATCATCCTCATGGTCCGCTGGAAAATAATTTCACCTTTTTTTCGTTCTGTCTTTGAGAGAATACAACCAATATTTATGCGAGGGCTCGATCGGATAGGCACGTCTTTGATTTGCTGTGCAGTTGGCATTTTTCTTATCCAATTTGCCTTTGCTCAGACTTCCACAAAAACTCCAGCATCCAGCGCGCCCCGCAACATTCTGGTCACGGTCACCGATGAGAACAGCGTCGCCGTGGCGTCAGCGATTGTGTTCTGGCAAGCCTCTCCGAATGCAGCCCCGCTCCGCTGCCTGACCGATTTCGCGGGCCGCTGTAGCTTTCCCAATGTCGTTGCGACGCCCTTCAATCTCCGCATCGAGAAGCAAGGGTTCTATTCTCTGATGCTTCCTGCCGTTCAGGCTGGCACTGCCGGCAACGTCGATGTCACTCTTGCCCACCAGCAAGAGGTTCGCGAGGTCGTCGATGTCGTCGAGTCTCCGCCCGCCATCGATCCCGCACAAATCGCTGCGCAACAGACTCTCAGCGGCCTGGACGTTCTCAATATTCCATTTCCCGCGACTCATGACTATCGCAACGTGCTCAATTTCATTCCTGGCGTCGTCCAAGACATCTACGGACAGCCTCATATCGCGGGGGCGGAAACTTATCAGACCGTCATTCTGCTTGATGGCTTCAACGTGACGCAGCCCGCCAGCGGCCAGCTGCTGGCCCGTATCAGCACCGACGCGTTCCGCTCCATTCAAGTCGAACCGGCTCGTGAGGCCGCCGAATTCGGCAAAGGTTCAGGTGGCGTGCTCATGCTCAATACCGGAATCGGCAACGATCATTACCACTTCTCCGCCACCGATTTCGCGCCCTCGTTTCAAGACAAAAATGGATGGAAGTTCGACCAGTTTCTGCCGCGCCTGACTTTTTCCGGCCCGCTTAAGAAAGGCATGGTTTGGTTCTACGATGCCATCGACGGCGAGTTTGACAACGTCGTCTACACCGAACTCCCCGCGAACGCCGACAACGATCATCTCCTACGCATCGGCAATCTGGCTAAGCTTCAGGGCAATGTCACCAGCCGCCACATCGTCACCGGGAGCTTGCTGGTAAATCATCTTCACGATGATTATGACGGTCTCTCCCCACAGAATCCTGAGCTGTCGAACCCCGAGGATGTTGAATCCGCCTACATCGCCAGCGCAAAAGATCAGTACTACTTCAAAGGCGGTGAGCTGATCGAGGAAGGAGTGGGGTTCGATCAATATAACCTTCAATACACTCCCTATGGCACGTCACCCTACTTCATTACCCCCGAGCCACTCGGAGAAACGTCCAGCGGCAGTTACTATCTTTCGACTACCACGCGCGCGCGTCGCTGGCAGGTTCTGACCAATCTCTTTCTCGGTCCGCATCAATGGCACGGCCGCCACGATCTTAAATTCGGGTCGGACGTCGACGTTCTTATCTACGACGCCCAGTTTGCCCGCCAGCCCATATCTTTTCTGGGTGAAAACCGAACTCCGCCCGCCGCTCCAAACACTTGCTTGACGGTCGCACCCGCTCAGAATCCATGCACCCTCTACTCCACTTTTTCAGGAGGCCGGCCCTCATCGACGACTAACTTCGAGTTCAGCGCCTACGCACAAGATCGCTGGCTGATCGACAATCGTCTCCTCGTCGAATCCGGCGTCCGCATCGATTGGGACGCAGTCGTGCGCACTCCGCTTCTCTCGCCGCGCCTCGCTGGAACTTACGTTCTCGACAACTCCGGCGATACCAAACTCTCGGCGGGTATCGATCTGGTCTACGATTCCACGTTTCTGTTTCTCATTGCCCGTCCTTACGCTGGCGAACGCACAGACTATTTCTTCAACTCCGCTGGCGAGCAAACTGGAACCGTTCTTACGACATTCTCCGTCGACCGCAATCCGCTGGTCGCTCCACGCTTCGTCAACTGGAGCCTTGGCCTTGAGCATAAACTCCCCGCCGCCATCTATCTGAAGGCTGAATTCCTGGAGAAGCGTGGCTTTCGCGGCTTCGTCTACAACATTCCAAACGGCGCGCCAACCGGCGACTTCGTGCTCGAAAACACGCGTGACGATCGGTACGATGCCGTCGAAATCAGCCTCCGCCACAATTTCCGCGAAAGCTATATGCTGATGGGCTCCTACACCCGCTCCCGCTCTCACTCCAACCAGGTGTTGGACTTCAATGTGGACAACCCTCTACTCAGCCCTCAAACCGGCGGACCCTACACATGGGATACGCCTAACCGCTTGCTCTCCTGGGGGTATTTTCCGCTCTTCAGAATGCCCATCATTCGCCAGACTGAGCTCGCGTACTCCCTCGAAACGCGCACCGGATTCCCCTTTAATGTAACCAACGATCAAGAGCAACTCGTCGGCGCGCCGGGCGCGCATCGCTTTCCTGATTATTTTTCTCTGAATCTTTATCTCGAAAAGCGCTTTCACCTTTTCGGGTATTTCTGGGAACTCCGCGGTGGCCTCGACAACATCACCGATCACTCGAATCCTTACGTCGTCAACAGCGACGTGGACTCCCCCCAATTCCTGACCTTCAGCGCTTTTGAAGGGCGCGCCTTTACTTCACGTATTCGCCTCCTGGGCAGGAAGTGAACGCAGGCATTTCAATTTGCAAGTAGAGATTAAATCGATTTCACTGGAACGGTCGTCACGTCGTCCACCAGCCCAACCTCCTTCTGCACGAACGGCTCGGCGTAGGTGACGCCGCCCAGCATACCGTAGTAGCGGGCGATGGATTCCACACGAGCGCGAATTTCCTTTTGCGCAGGAAAGATTCCGCTGCCCACGTCTTGATCGGTGAACTGCGACTTATACGCCATCAGCGACTCGAAGCGCGTTTCGAACTGCTCGGTAATGTCCACGACAAACGTAGGCCGCACGTCGCGGTAAAGGCTGGCATAAATAATCTTGAATGGACGATGAGCCGAACCCCGCGCCGGCAGCTTGGCGAGTCCCGACAGAAATGCCGCCTCGTAGCCGAGAGTCGCGGCCGTGTAGTGGTCGGGATGACGCCCTTCCCAGTAGGGAAGAATCAGTACGCGCGGACGCTGCTCGCGGAGAATGCGAACGACCTTCAGCCGATTCTCCCAGGTGTTTTCAACCCGGCCGTCGGGGATATCGAGCGCTTCGCGCCAGGAAACTTGCAGAATGCGCGCCGCCTCGGCCGCCTCGCGGGCGCGGTCGTCCATGGTGCCGCGCGTTCCCATTTCACCTTGCGTCAGGTCGAGAATACCGGTGCGATATCCGCGCTCGGCCATCTTGAGCAGAGTTCCGGCACAGGTCTGTTCTACGTCGTCGCGGTGTGCGGCTAGGGCGAGAATGTCGAGGGACATTTGTTAATTGGGTAATCGGGTAATTTTGTAGTTTAAACGCAGCTACTAACTTCCAGAGTTTAGATTACAAAATTACCAAATTACGAAATTGCTTCACGCAGCTGGTTTTGTCGTGCGGCGATTCGCCAACCCGAAGGCCAATCCAAACATGAACAGCGCGAACAACACCAGCGTCAAAATCGACGCTGTCAGTGAGAAGGCAAACGAAAATGAACTGGGGGCGTCGGGATACATCAGCGTGCGCAAGGCCTCGACTCCATAGGTAAGCGGATTGGCATACATCAGCCAGCGGATCCATCCCGAAGCCTTGGAGAGAGGGAAGAGCGCGCCGGAAAGCAGCCAGAGAGGGATCAGGAATAAATTGATGATGGCGTGAAAGGCCTGCGTCGAATCCATGGGCCACGCGATCGCAAAGCCAAGCGCCGTCAGAGCGAACGACACCAGAACCACTGTAATGACGATCAACCCGAACGAAGCGAGCGTCATGTGTATGCCGACGAGCGGCGAAAAGACTAGAAAAATCAACCCCTGAGCAGAGGCGAGCGTAGTGCCGCCCAACACCTTTCCGAGAACGATCGCGGCGCGCGGTACTGGCGCCACCAGCACCGAAAGCAGAAAGCCTTCGTTGCGATCTTCAATCACCGACATCATGGTGAAAATGGCGGTGAATAAAATGATCATCACCAGTACACCGGGATAGAAGTAATCAAGATAGTTCTGCTGGCCGGCCGCCTGCCCGGAACGAAAAGAAGTTCCGAAGCCAGACCCGAGGACTACCCAAAACAAAAGTGGAGAAGCAATAACGCCGACCACGCGGGCGCGCTGGCGGTAGAAGCGCACGACTTCGCGCCACCACAGGGTGAAGGCAGGCAGCAGCACTCCAGCGGAGGCAGGAGCGGTTGTATTTGCAGGAAGGGTCGCCGATTGAGTTGCCATCGACCTTAAGTTTAGCAGGCCTGCCAACGCTGCCCGAGCCGGAATTGTCGACCCTGTTTGCACAACAGTCGCAACCTCTTGCACTGCCTTGACACATTCCGTCACTACCGCGGTTTTACTAACGATTCTGCTCAAATGATTTTTTTCTCTGCGCACATTTCCGTTGTTGTTGCGTGGGCCGCTGGTTATACTACGGGCCGATATTCGTTCCCTCACCGACCCCCGGGAGAGGATCCCAGGCTCAATCAGGCATGTTCAACCAGAGATCGACGTGTGGGCTCTGGCACCATGCTGCGGACCGAACAATATTCAACAAACAATCTTTCCAGCGTGTGGTGCACCTATCCTAAGGAGAAACTATGATTCGGAGACTCAGCATTTTCTTGCTCACGCTTGTCGCGATGGTGTCGGGCGCGAGCGTTCCAAGTCAGGCAGCGCCACAGCCGCTGCTGACGCGTCATGTGCGTGACGTGGTTGCCACCGGGCAGGCGGTTCCAGTTGGCCATCTGCCGGCAACTCAAACCATGCATTTCGATGTTGTTTTGGCACTGCGCCATCAGCCAGAATTGGAAAATTTCCTCCAGGAACTCTATGACCCGACCAGCCCTTCCTACAAGCATTACCTAACCGTGCCTGAGTTTACCGAGCGGTTTGGTCCCAGCCAGGAAGATTTTGACGCCGTGATCGCGTTCGCGAAATCGAGTGGCTTTACGGTGATTGGCGGCTCTCGCGACGCTTTCGACGTACAGCTAAAAGGAACCGTGGCCGAGGTCGAGAAGGCCTTCCATGTAACCGTTGGCCTTTATCACGATCCCGCTGAGAACCGCACTTTCTTTGCTCCCGACCGTGAGCCTTCGGTGAACCTGCCGTTCCAGCTCTGGCACGTCACCGGACTGGACAACTATTCTATTCCGCGTCCTGCGTTTGTTCATAAGCAGAATAGCGAGGTTAAGGGGGTCGTGCCCCCGGCTTCTATCGGCTCCTGCCCTCAAGAGTCGTTCTGCGGCAGCGACATGCGCGCCGCCTACTATGAGGGGTCGGCTCTGACCGGCTCAGGCCAGAACATCGGTCTCCTCGAGTACGCCGGGTTCGATGTCGCTGACGTAAACACCTACTACAAGAACGCCGGCCAGACCAGAAACTTCGCCGTCACTGGCGTTTCCACCGATGGCAGCAGCATCAATTGCACCGAACCGAGCTGCGACGATACGGAACAGACCATCGACATCACGCAGGCGGGCGGTATGGCGCCGGGCGTGACGACAGTTTACGTTTTCGTCAGCGATGGCAGCGACAGCGCTCTTTTGAGCTCCATGTCGACCCATACACCGCTGTCTCTGAACCTGAGCTCCTCGTGGACGTGGAGCCCGGCGGACCCGAGCACCGACGATCCATACTTCGAGAAGATGGCGTCGCAAGGCCAGAGTTTCTTTCAAGCGACCGGCGACGGTGGCGGTTATGAGAACTCAGCTCCGTGGCCAGCCAATTCTCAATATGTGACCGGAGTCGGCGGTACGGACCTGGTGACCGCAAGCGCGGGCGGATCGTGGAAGTCGGAAACCGCCTGGAGCGATGGCGGCGGCGGCTGGGGAACGAACGTACCGATTCCCTCGTGGCAGCAACTCGCGGGCGTGATCACCTCGCAGAATGAGGGATCCACAACCTATCGCGACGTCTCCGACGTTTCGGCAAACGCGAACTTCACGTTCTATGTTTGCGCAGACCAAACCACTTGTACGGCCAACGAATACGGCGGGACCAGCTTTGCCGCGCCCATGTGGGCCGGTTATTTGGCTCTAGCCAATCAACAAGCCGCTGCCAATGGTACGCCTGCGCCCGGTTTCATCAATCCGGCCATCTACCCGCTGGGCCTGTCGTCATCCTATGACAGTGATTTCCACGACATTACCAGCGGCAGCGACGGCCCCTTCCCGACGACAGTCGGCTACGATCTGCCAACCGGTTGGGGATCGCCGAACGGAGCGGGCCTGATCAACTTCCTGACTGGTCCTGCCCAGCCCGGGTTCACACTGTCGGCCTCGCCGAGCAGCGTGAGCGTCACTCAGGGTAGCAGCGGGACGAGCACGATCACTATCACTGACGAAGGGGGCTTCAGTGGCAGCGTTACTCTCTCTGCCTCAGGGCTCCCGAGCGGTGTAACCGCGTCATTCAATCCGAATCCCGCCACGAGCACCAGCACGCTGACCTTGTCGGCCACTTCTACCGCCGCGACCGGAACGGTCACTGTGACCATCTCGGGCGTGTCGGGCAGCACGACTGGCAGCACGACCATCAGCCTCACCGTCAATCCTCTGGTACAAAGCTTCACCCTCTCGGCCGCGCCTTCAACGGTTAGCATCGCAAAAGGCGGAGCGAGCGGAGTGAGCACCATTACCATCACTCCGGTCAACGGATTTAGCGGCAACGTAGCGCTGACTACTTCCACACTGCCGAAGGGCGTGACTGCTTCTTTCAGTCCGAACCCGGCGACTTCAACCAGCGTCCTGACCTTCACTGCCAGCACCACCGCGACAGCAGGGACGAAGACGATAACGATTACGGGAACGTCGGGTAGCCTGACTGCGATCACAACCGTCTCGCTCACCGTGACTCAGTTGGGCGGATTTAGCATTACGGCGACGCCGAACACCCTTACGGTGGCTCAGGGTAGCAGCGGAAACAGCACTATCACCATCGTGCCGACGAACGGCTTCGATCAGGCGGTTACTTTAACCGCGACTGGCGTACCGAGCGGCGTCACCGCATCCTTCAGCACCAATCCCGCGACCACCACCAGCGTCTTGACGCTGGCCGTAAGCGACTCGGCTGCTGTAGGAAAGTCGGCGATTACTGTGACGGGTACGTACGGAACCCACGTTCATACGAAAACCATCAAGCTCACGGTAACCGAGTAAGCTGGTAACGTCGAAAACGATTGCGCGGTAAAAACTGGAAAGGGCCGAGAAATCGGCCCTCTTTTTTCGTGCGTCTTTCGCGAAACGACAGGCCCCTTAGGAATTTGGGGCATCCGTTACGGTGTCGCCGAATAGAAACCGCTGATGCTCGCATTCGCCAAGATGTGGTGATCTTTCCCGGCTTTAATCAGCGCTTGATAGAGAGTCTCCGCGTTCGCTGGGAAGTTTGGCGACTCAGGTAAATGCAGCACGATATCGAGCGCATACACTGTGAAGACATAATGGTGCGCATATGGTTTGTAGCCCGCCGGCGGACAGGGGCCGTCGTATTCTCTCCCCACCAAGAAGTCATTGAAGATCTGTTGGCCATTGGTGCTGCCTGCGATGCCCGCATTTTCTGGCAGGCCAGTAGCTGTCGGAGAGATGTTGTACATTCCCCAGTGCGTAAAAGCTGCAGTCGTGTCATATGTGGTCACGACGAAACTGGCCGTGCCCGCCGGCGCGGTGGTCCACGATAATTCGGGCGATTGGTTGCCGCCGGCGCTGCCATCGACCGAGCAGCTGTTGGAGCCATTCACGACAATGTTATTGATCATGCTGAGCGGCAGAGTTGCGCCGTCGACGAAAGTGGTGCTGCTCACCTGGAACGAGTTCGCAGCGGCTGATTTCGCGCGCCCCTGCGCTGCGGCGAACAACGAAAACGCCAACAGCAAGAGGGTCAAACTGCAAATTCTAGTTTTCACCGAAGTGTCCTCCCTGGCTTCAACAGCCGGAAGAATTCTACTCCAGTTCTTCAGCGGCCTAATTGTTCAATCATGTTCTGCGCCTGCTCATCGCCGGGACGCTGCCGAAGCAATTCCTCTAGCACATCCCGTGCTTTGTCGGGCCTACCTTCGATGGAATACACGCGCGCAAGGTTGAGATAAGACTGCTTAAATGCCGGCGCTACGCGGATGCACTGCTCAAAGGCGGCCACCGCCTCATCCCGCCGGTGCGTGCGCAGATAAAGAATGCCCAGGTTATTCAGCGCCTCGGGATAAATGGGACGCAGTTGCAGGGCCCGTTGCAGAGAATCGAACGCGCGCGCAGTATCGTCACTCTGCGCAAACACCATGCCCAGGCCGTAGTTCGCCTCAGCATCACTGGCGTTGACTTCGAGCGCCCGCTCATAAATCTTGTGAGCATCATGCCATTGCTTTTGCTCGCGATACGCGCTGCCCAGATTGTCGAGCGCAATCATGTGATCGGGGCTGAGCTTGAGGGCTTCCTGAAAGTCGCGGATCGCCTCATCGGCGTGCCCGCCACGCGCAGCTATCAAGCCCAGGTTATTCCACGAATTTGCCAGCGTGTCAGGATAGCTGGCGCGCAGTTTCAGAGCGCGCTCGAAACTATCACGAGCCTCCGCCGTCTTCTCTTGACTCAGATAAACGCTTCCCATGCCGTAGACGGCCTCGGCGCTCTGGGGATCGTCACGTATTGCGTTCTGAAACGATGATGCGGCCTGCTCCACGTATCCACGTTGAAAAAAAGCAGACCCGTACGAAAGATAATTCCGACCAAATTCGACGGTGTCGGTCACGCCAGGGAAGGGAAGTGCTCTGGCCAGGCGCTCAGCGCTAGTCTGGGGAATGTGCAGAAAATCGTACGCAACGTGGTCCGCATTCACTGGACCTTGATAAACCTTGACAATCTCCCCGCTGGCGTTAATCAGGAACGAAGTGGGAAGCGAGAGATCGCGATGGCGGTCGAATAGGTCACGATAAAGAATGTTGTAGATAGCGGCGACATCGTCCGAGCCGCGCAGGATTGGCATGGAAAAATGCTGGTCCCGCACCAACGTTCGTAACTTCTCCGCACCGGCCGAGTCCTCCAGGCCAGCGTCGAGATTTACTGAAAGAAGCTGAAGGCCCTTGCTTGCCCACACCGCGTGACGCCCGTTAAAAGTGAGGCAGTCCTCTCTCCACCCCTCGGCTTCGGCAGACCAGAAATGGAGCAGGACCGGATCTCCGCGCAGCGCCGAAAGCGTACGCATTTGCTCCGTGAGATTGGGTAGAGAAAAATCCGGGGCTTGGATTGGCGCCAGCAACCAGGTTTCAGTGGGCAGCGTCTCACTTTTCTGCGGGTTCCTGTCGATAGCCTCGACCTCTGCTGAGCGGATTTGCGCTGCCGGCGCTGCGAAAGCTTCGATGCGAGATGGTAGAGAGCCTTCTTCAACCCACACTCGATGGTTGACTGGCAGGTCGCGGATGTTTTGCCGCAATCCGCTTGGCCAAAGAATCGACGTGTGAACCGGCCCTTTCGCTCTACCAAGACCAAAGAAGATTTCCTTACTGTGCTGCGAGAGAAACCCCGAGCCCGCTTGTAGAGATTTAGTTTGCCGGCCGATTTCTGTTTCGAGAGTGACCACGGCGCCAATCGCATCGCGATTGCTCTTTGTGCCACGCAAGCAAAACGCGATCGAGGGAGGCAGGTTCTGCATGACGTTTTTCAAAAGCCGCAACTGCGGACCATTGCGGTTCTTTAAGAAGACTTCCTGGCGGCCATCATGATCGAAATCCGCCAGCGCGAAGGCGCGGCCGTCTTCGAGAAAATCCATCCCGATTACTCCTGAGATATCGGAGAAGGTTCCGTTACCGTGATTGGCATAGAAAATATTTCGTTCGTATCCGCTCCAGGTGCCATCGGCTCGGATCAACTCATTGATCGCGCTCCATCCCTGTTCGTAATCGTGAGACGGTCTAGCCTCTTCCGGCGAACGGGCAACCACTTGGCGCCAGAAGAAACTGTTCAAGTCTTCGCCACGCGAGGGTCCGCTGACCATGCCATTGGCGACGTAGATATCAGGAAACCCGTCATGATCGAAATCCCACGCGTCACTGGACCAGGCCCAGCGTCCGATTCCAACGCCGGCGGCGCGTGTTGTATCTTCGAACTTGCCGCCGGGCGATTGAGATACATTTCGAGATGGATTTCGAAAAAGCGAATTGCCCATCGCGTGCTTGTGATAGAGCGCTCGCGTTTCAGCAGGCGCGTCCTTCTTGAAAATGCCCTGGATCGAAATGCGCTCGCCCGCCGCCGTCCACATGTCAGCAACGTAGAGGTCGTCAGCGCCGTCATTGTCATAGTCAAAACAGCAGACGCTCATGCCCGCGCCAATATCCTCCACGCTTGCCTGAGGAGCAATGTCAGTGAAAGTTCCGTCGCCGTTGTTGCGATAAAGATTTTTCCTGCCGAAATCGTTTACCACGTACAGGTCAGGCCATCCGTCGCGGTTGAAATCGTTCCACCCGCAACAAAAGCTGTAGCGCGTATTGTTTTGGTTCAGACCGGTCTCGGCAGTTACATCACGAAACGTTCCGTCGCGATTGTTGCGCATCATAAAATTGGGCGGCCCGTTCTCGGCGTCGTAGTAAGGAGATGGATATTTGTATTGGTCCGTCCCCTGATAAAAAACGTAAAGACAGAAGTAAATATCGAGCCAGCCATCGCGGTCATAATCAGCCACCGCTGCTCCGGTAAAAGTGCCTTGCGGCGGCGTTGTGAATTGAAACGCATCCGCCCGATGGCGAAACTTGCCACTGCCTTCGTTCATAAACAACATCGGCCCGGACGCCCGCACCACGATCAAATCCTGTCGCCCGCCATTATTGACATCGACAAAAAGCCCGCAGGCCGTATTTTCGATGACGCCAACTCCCGAGGCGTCAGTGATATCCTCAAACGTTCCGTCGCCGCGATTTCGATAGAGCCGATTGGGAAGACCGCCCGGCTGGCAGACATAAAGATCATCGAACCCATCATCATCGATGTCGCCAATCGAAACGCCATTGTGCCCGTAAACGTCGATGCCGCAAGCGCCGTCAAGGACGGTGCGCCAATAATCGGTGCCCTGCAACAGCTGCGCCGAGTAAGACGCATTCGCACCGAGAGCCGACGAGGTCACATCGACATACACCGGCTCGGCGGAACGACTCACAGTCTCCTCGATCGGCAGCCAGTTTCGTATACGCCACGGGCTGGCCGCCGGTTGGTCACGCGATTGTTCCGACGTGCGCTCCCAGTCGAGCTGCCAGTAACCAACTCGCTGCTCGCGGTAGGAGGTCCGGCCCTCGCCGACTAGTTCGTAACGAACACGAGTCTCTAGCCGCGCGGGTAAGGCTGCTGACGACGTGCCGACGCTAATGCTTGTTACTTGAAACTCCGCCGTAAGAATCTTCACGATATCACTGAGGGCCAAACGCAATTCCGAAATGAGTACGTCGCGGTTTATTGCCTTCTCTGGGTTGCGCACCTCAGGAAAGTTGTTATGACGAACCTCGATTGCCGGCCCCGGCCGCGCCAGTCGTGATTCAGACGACCGCAAGGAGGCTCCCGAACAATTCGTGAGTAAAGCCATTTCGATCGCCGCGATATCGTGCGGTGAGCGCAGCAACCCAGCGCTCCACTGGGCGAGAATCGCCGCGATCTCGTCCGCGTACTTTTCCGTAACAAATTCATCGAGCCCTGCCTTCGTCTTCAGGAGCAGGGCACCGAGTGGACGAGGCATCCGGTAATGAGGATGCAAGTGGAATTCGTCACGGGAGAAAGTCGTCTCTATAGGATTTGAAGAGAAGAGAGGCGGCTTGCCGAAGCCGTGGAACGTGGCAGGAATGAGAGTGGCTGAGGCGCTCTGGCAGGAGCGAATGAGAAAATCGCGGCGGCGAAGATTTACAGGCGGGGAAGCATCGGAATCCCACATCTTGTCTGGCGGACTCAGAAGGACATCTCTCCTATGGCCACGTGTGGCTGAAATTATCACCCGCTTCTATCATCGTCAAGACGAAGAGAGACGAAGAGAGTGGGGAAAAGTTGCGAACTCGAATCGGGTATCAATGATTACCATGTTCCAGCCGAAAATCTCTGATGCCGATGCCGGTCACGGGTTACAATGGCCCCCTCTTTGTTCTTCAGCAAAGTCTGGTTGAGTATGCAAACAACAAAAGTATCGGCTGCGACGCGCGAACGACTGCTCCGTGCAGCGCGCAAAGCAATGAAGAATGCATATGCGCCTTTTTCCAAGTTTCGGGTAGGCGCAGCGATTCTCACTGCGAAGGGCCAAATCTTCGCCGGCTGCAACATTGAAAATTCTTCTTATGGGTTGACGAACTGCGCGGAACGTACCGCCATTTTCTCTGCGATTGCGAAAGATGGGCCAGAGCTTGAGATTCGCGCCGTCGCCGTCGTTAACGACCACCGCGTTCCGTGCTCGCCCTGCGGTGGCTGCCGCCAGGTGATCTATGAATTCGGGCCAAGCGCGATCGTCTTCTACGAGGGCGATGAAGGCCCCAAGCAAAGTCCCATCGCGGATCTTCTGCCGGAGGGTTTTCGCCTCAAGTGAGCGCGCCGCTGGGTTCTCAATTCCGCATGATCGACCTCATCCGCAAAAAGCGCGATGGTGGCGCGCTGTCTGCCGATGAAATCGCATATCTCGTCAATGGTTGCACCGACGGCAGCATTCCCGATTACCAGGTGTCGGCCTGGCTGATGGCGGTCGTGCTCCGCGAAATGACCCGTGAGGAGACCGCCTCACTCACGCACGCCATGCTGCATTCGGGCGAGGTTCTCGATCTCAGTTCCTTGCCTGCAAGAAAAGTCGACAAGCACTCGACTGGCGGCGTTGGCGACAAGACATCGCTCGTGCTCGCACCGCTGGTGGCGGCCGGGGGCCTATTTGTCCCCATGATCAGCGGCCGCGGACTCGGCCATACCGGAGGCACGCTCGATAAGCTGGAATCCATTCCCGGCTTTCGCGTTGGTCTCTCGGTGTCCGAGTTCCATCGTGTTCTCCAGGCTTGCGGATGTTCGATGATTGGCCAAACGGAGAAAATTGCGCCCGCGGATCGCAAGCTCTACGCATTGCGCGACGTCACCGGCACGGTCGAGAGCCCGTACCTGATATGTGCCTCCATTATGAGTAAGAAGCTCGCAGAGGGCGCGGACGCGCTTGTGCTCGACGTAAAAACCGGATCGGGCGCGTTCATGAAAAACGAAGAAGACGCCGTCTTCCTCGCTGAACTCATGGTCGAAACCGGCGATCGTATGGGCAAGCAGATGGTCGCCCTCATCACCGATATGAACCAGCCCTTGGGCCGCATGGTGGGAAACGCGCTCGAGGTGTGGGAGTGCATCGAGATATTACGGGGCGGTGGACCCGACGACCTACGCGAGTTGTGTCGGCATCTGGCCGCGTGGATGTTCTTCGTTGGTGGCGCAACGAAGACGGTAGCTGATGGAAAGCAACTGGCGGAAGAAATAATTTCGTCAGGTAAAGCATTCGATAGATTTCGCCAGATGGTCGAATTGCAGGGAGGCGATATCAGTGTGATTGACGATCCAAAGCGGTTGCCCGCAACCGAGCACCGGGTCGCTGTGAATAGCCGCCACGCGGGATACGTGACTGCGATTGCCTGCGAACAGGTTGGCACAGTGTGCGTAATTCTCGGCGGAGGGCGCGAACGCAAGGAAGATTCCGTCGACCCGGCAGTTGGCATCGTCGTGCATAAGAAAATCGGCGATAAAGTTTCAGTTGGCGAGACCCTCTGCTCCATTCATTGTCACTCTGACCAACAGGCCGCGCCTGCCAGAAAATTGCTGGAAGAGAGTTATCAAATCGGTGCCGCGCCACCGACGCATAAACCGTCGCTGGTGCATCGCGCCATTTATAAGGGCGCGCACTGAGGTCGAACGAAGATTTGCCAAGGGGTAAACGATGGGACGCTTCACAGGCATTCTCGGTGTGCTCACCATGTTGGGCCTAGCCTACGCCTTCTCCACTAACCGGCGCGCGATTCGCCTGAAGACAGTGGCTTGGGGGCTTGGGCTGCAGGGTGCTTTCGCCATTTTTGTTCTGAAGATCGATCTCGGCCGTACTCTTTTTCAAAAGGCGGGAGACGCAGTGACCCGGCTCCTCGGCTACGCCTTCGTCGGCTCGCAATTTGTTTTTGGAGATCTCGGTAAACAGGGCTCGCACCTCGGTTTTTATTTTGCATTCCAGGTTTTGCCGACGGTCATCTTCATCTGCGCGCTTTTCGCTGTGCTGTATTATCTCGGCGTCATGCAGCTGGTAATCAAGGCGGCTGCTTGGCTGATGATCCGCCTGATGGGGGTGAGCGGCGCGGAGTCATTGAACGTGGCCGCCAGCATCTTTATGGGCCAGACCGAGGCGCCGCAAACGATTCGGCCTTTCCTGCCCGACCTGACATATTCGGAGCTGATGACGGTGATGACGAGCGGCATGGCGCACGTTTCCGGCAGTATCATGGCGGCTTACATCGCCTTCGGGATCGAGCCTAAACATCTGTTGAGCGCCGTCATCATGACCGCTCCTGGCACGCTCGTGATGGCCAAGATGCTGGTGCCGGAGACCGAAGTGCCCAAAACCGCGGGCCGCGTCGTGATGAGTGAAGAAGAAGTGGAACTGGAGAAAAACGAAAATTTGCTGGGCGCGATCGCCCGGGGCACTACCGATGGTTTGCACATGGCGCTGAACATCGCCGCCATGCTGATTTCGTTCCTGGCGTTGATTGCCTTGCTGGATGGAATCATGGGCGGAATTCACGCCCACATTGCATGGTTTCCTTCGAGCCTCGAAGCCATACTAGGAGCGTTGTTTGCGCCCATTGCATGGGTGATTGGAGTACCGTGGCATGATTGCCGTCTGATTGGCGATCTGCTGGGCGTACGCATGGTGCTGAACGAACTGGTGGCATTCTCCATGCTCGGTCCGCAAAAGGCTGTGCTTGATCCGCGCTCGTTCACCATCGCGACGTTTGCGCTCTGCGGTTTTGCCAACTTCAGCTCCATCGGAATTCAAATGGGCGGGATCGGCGCGCTGGCTCCCAACAAGCGCGGCGACTTGGCTCGTCTCGGCATTCGTGCCATGCTGGCAGGCACGATGGCTAATCTTATGTCGGCGTCGATCGCCGGCATGCTGCTGTGACAAACGAAGATCCTGGAAGTGAAGATCAGTCGCGAGACTTTGCGATTTTTGCGAGGATCTCCTCGGTCGTAATCAGCGTTCCCCCCATGCTTCTGAGCTCAGTCAACGCTTTGCCGCCGACTTCCGGCGCCAAAGTCTCAATCGCATCGCTGACGATTGCAACGCGCCGCTTCCGCGCAAGTAGCCCTCTAACGGCAAGACCGACGCAGAATTCCGTGACTACTCCGAACACTACATATTCGGCGGTGGTGCTGAGGCGTTCCACCAGGCTGTCAGCGAGTCGGGTGTCAAAAATATCAAGAGTTTGCTTCTCCAGGATGATCTGCTGATATTTGAAAATATTCTTCGGTAAGCTGGCGCTCGTATCGTTCGGAACGTGAACAACATTGTCCGTCAGCGCTTCCGGAACAAACTCGGCGCCGGGCGTGCCTTTTATGCAGTGCGGAGGAAACTGTCTAAACTCGGGATCGTTGGGAGTATGAAAGCAGCCATGAGAAACGAGAAAGACTTCGCCGCGGCGCGCTGCGTCCGTGAGCTTGCGAATATTGGGCAGTAACTTCTCCGCTCCGGGAACATAGAGCTTGCCTCCCGGCTGCATGAAGTCAGCCTGGACGTCGACCTCCCAGAATATGAAATCGCGCGATTGCATTTGACGCTCCGTCATTTCGGTGTTTGCTGCATATTATTTCCGTCAATAAGAAAAAGTTGGCGCACCTTTGGCTCGCTCATTCCTTTGTATACCAGTCGCCTCGGAGTTCGCGGAAAAGCACGCGGGAAGTACTCTACTAATTATCTTTTTGTCTTCGAAGATGCACAATTTGTTTGCCCCGCCATCCGCTGTGTGTAATGCTGTTCGACGCAATTAGATCCGTCCACAGGGGGAGAGTTGATGCGCGCCAGACTTCTAATCACGGTTTGTCTTTCGACGATTGTTTTTTTCTCGCTGACTGTTTGGGCAGCTGATAATGTTGTGCCGCTTAACGTCAAGGAAGGCTTGTGGGAAGTTACGGTTGTTCATGCCATGACCGGAATCCCGAATTCCTCGATGGCCAATATTCCTCCCGACGCTTTGGCGAAAATGACGCCGGATCAACGCGCCCGCGTCGAGGCCATGATGGGTGGAAAACCAACCACCGATGTCCGCAAGGAATGCGTGACCAAGGAAAAGCTGGAAAAGAATTCGGCTTTCAGCAACAACCGTGGAGAGTGTACGCGCACTGTCATCAATTCAACGGGCCGAAAGCTGGAAGTAAAGTTTCATTGCGAAGAAAAACAATCGGTGTCGGACGGAAATGTTGTGATGGAGGCGCTCGGCTCCGATAACGTCAAGGGGACGATGCACATGGTTGCCAATACCGGGAGCGGCCATAATATGACCATGGACTTGACGATTACGTCGAAGTATCTCGGGCAGGACTGCGGCGACGTTAAATAAAGTCTCCGACCGTAGCCGTGCTGTCGGCCACTGAAAGTCCGGTTTGTAAAAAAAAGGCCCTGCGAGGGCGGGGCTGTAGATCGCTGAGAGGCCCACGAGTGTGACCAGTAGCAATCATCTGCGCTTCATATTCTAGAAATCCTTTCCTGTTGAATTTGCTTCTTCGGGTTAGCTACGGCGCGGGAAAAAAAACGCGCAACCCGAGGGCTGCGCGCATGAAGAACAGTGGAAGAGCTACCGACCAGCAGCGGCGGCCATTGCTTGCGGCTGGAGCTGTGCGGCTCGCCCCACGTACATTTTGTACGACTGGTAGACAAGAGCCAGCACCAGCAACAGGGTCGCCATAGTGGCCAGGCCGGTGAAGGTGGTGAAAGCGGAAACGATCGCGGTCAGTCCCGCACCGATCACGTAGTTCGGGAAGGACCACAGGAATACCTTATGCCACAGAGCAAAAGGATTGCCGCCTTCGGTGAGTCCGATGATGCTGGCTACGGGCGCGGTATTCGCCAGGAAGTAGGTGACGGCGGCCAGGACCAGAGACAGGCTGTGGGCTGTCGCGCCGGCTCGAAACAGCTGGCTGTGATAAACCAGATAAGCGAGTCCGGAAGCGTTCAGCAATGTGCATCCATTAAACAAGAACTGGACAGGTTTGGTTTTGTTCCCGCCGGAATAGGATTGCGCGATGGCCGCCGTAACCGCTACGAGCAGGCTGCCGAACAGTCCCAGTTGCGTTACTGCCAGAAGAATCACAGGCAGATTTCCCGACATTGAGCTCGTGAGCCCAGGTAGCTTCACCTTGAGGCGCGAACTCACTGCGGCTGCCACTGACAGGAGGAGCAACTGCGGCCAGGCTTGCGTTTGCCATCTGATGACCCCGAAGGACAGGGCGCAGAGACTCGCAACGGCCACCATTCCGATCATGACTTTCGCTTTGATTGGCAATGTATTTGTCATGGTAGTGTCTCCGAATATGGTTTCAGTCGGTTGTCTAGTTGTCCCCAGGATCGCCATCACTAAGTGCTGATGTCGTGGTGGCTACATTGGATGTTGCACCCCAGACTACGCTGTCGCCAACAACAGAGGTCGCTCCCCAAACCACACTGGTGGCGCCCCACACTACCGATGATGCCGAGATCGTATTCGCGCCCCACACCACCGAATTTCCCCAGACCACCGAAGTGGCGCCCCAAACCACGCTGCTGCCAGCGAAGTTGGAGTCCGGGGTTGTATTGGCGATGGTGACGCTACCGTTTGAGTTAAGGACTGCGGTCGGGGAAAGAGCGGATCCCGTCGCGACGTCCGTGCTGCCAAGAGCGGCATCGACATTCAGATAGCCCGCCCCGTAGGTAAAAAGGTCATACTCGTTGTTGTATAGGTTCCCGAAGCTGTCGTGGGAATAGGTGTACTGCCCGATGCTCTTCCACGCTGTCTTCATCAAGCGCGCTTTCACTTGATCAGGGGTCAGCGAGGGCGTCTGTTGCAGCATCAAGGCGACCGCACCCGCAACGATCGGAGTTGCCATGCTGGTGCCGCTCAATTCGTAGTACATGGCAGTTCCGCTGTTCGGCCCAACTTCATATTGCGGATAAGTCGCATCGAGCGTGCTGCCCGCTACGCGCAACGAAACCTGCCGGTTGCCCGGCGCGATCAAGTCAGGTTTGCAAATGTGATCGAGTGTGGTCGGACCCTTCGAACTGTAGCTGGCAATCTGATCGTCAGCCCGGGTTGCTGTCAGCTCCGTCATGGCCGCTCCCACCGTAATTACAGAGGGATCGTTTCCCGGAACCACGATGGTGCCAAAACCGTCCGTAGGAAGATAACGTCCATTGTTGCCCGCAGCCGCCACCACAACGATGCCAGCCTTCCAGGCGGCTTCCACGGCCTGGTCGACAGGATCGAGGGTGTAGCTCTCGAACACCGGACGTCCCAACGACATGTTGATGACGCGGATGTTGTAGGTGCTCTGGAGCGTAATCGCTTCCTCAATGGCGGCGATCACTCCGCTGTCCGTGCCCGAACCGTTCTGGTCGAGGACGCGTAGGTTGATGAAGTTGACGTTGGGAGCAACACCAGGATATGTCGCAGCATAGCCATTGGCCGTGCCTGAACTCGAGCCGTTTCCACCAATCAAGCCTGCCACGTGGGTTCCGTGACCGAACTTGTCGGATGTCGTGGTGTCGCCAGCCACAAAGCTCTGGCTATACACGACGCGGCTGACGCCATTGGCGTTCGTCAGATCGGGGTGGACTGCGATTCCGCTGTCGATGACGGCCACGCCTACGCCGGCCCCATTGAAAGCATACTGCGACGCCGCAACATCCGCCTCGACCGCGGTCGCGTACTCTTCGGTCACAGGGTTAGCGGCCATCTTTTGCGTGCGGTCGGGTGTGATGTAGGTGACGTTCGGATCTTGCGCCAATTCTGCCAGCATGCTGGCGGGTACGCGCATGGTCACCGCATGGATGGTGTGGAACTGCGACTTGATCGCTGCTCCACGGCCCTGCATGCTTCTCAAGTGGGCGGCGGATGGCATCTGACGATGCTGAACAATTACGGTCACCATGCCGTTCGCCTCCACTCTCTGCTGGAGGTCGGAAGCAAACTTCGGTGTGCCGTTATTCAGCGTTGGCTTAGAGCCGGCGTAAGACGGAACCGTCGAAAGCAACAGGAATACAGCCCCAAGAACTCGGCCCCAGGCGGCACTGCATGCCGGGGCGTTGAGCGGACGATCTTTGCGTCCGTATGTGATCTGCGATTTGTCGCTGTTCTTCATAAGTTTTGTGTCGGCTCTGTCGAAGGACTTGCCATAAGCTACGCCCTCGTGCCTGGCCTATAATGGGCAATCGCGAGGCCAATCGAATCATGGTTAAGTCGCGTATTTACATCGAGTTGAGTCCCCACTAATGGGGGTGTGTGAGGGGACAATTTGGCCCATCGGACGGGTCCGAAACGGTGATGAGACACGTAACTACAACAAAACAAAGATGGGGCTGGGTTGTGACTGGGTGGGGGGACAAAGTGGCGCGATCCTGGGTGTGTTCTCACGCCACAATCGCTGTCACAGCCGCGGTTTTCGTCAACCGAGAAGCCTGAATCCAGAGGCGATTTCTAGGCGTGCGCAATACTCCGGGCCAAGAGGGGGCGTAGGGGCTCGGTCAATCCTTGCATCACGCGCTCAAACTGAGGCAGATCGAGCGACTGCGGTCCGTCGGAAAGCGCGCGCTCGGGGCAGGGATGCACCTCCACGATGATGCCGTCGGCACCGACCGCAATCGCGGCGCGGGACACCGGCCCAATTAGGCTTTGCTTGCCAGTGCCGTGCGAAGGATCGGCCACCACCGGCAGGTGCGAAAGCTCCTTGGCGAGAGCAACTGCGGCCAAGTCGAAGGTATTTCGCAAGCCCGTCTCAAAAGTCTTGATTCCGCGCTCGCATAGAACGACTTGGTCGTTTCCACCGGAGAGCAGGTACTCGGCCGCCAGCAACCACTCCTTCACGCTGGCAGAGGGGCCGCGCTTGAGCAGGATCGGTTTCTTGAGAGTCGCCAGCCGGCGCAGCAATGCGAAGTTCTGCATGTTGCGCGCGCCTACCTGGAGCATGTCAGCGTATTCGCAAATCACGTCCACATCCTCGGTACTCATCACCTCGGTTACCACCGGGAGGCCGGTGAGTTCGCGAGCCTCGCGCAGGATCTTCAGCGCTTCGATTCCGAGGCCCTGGAACTCGTAGGGAGAAGTGCGGGGCTTATAAGCGCCTCCGCGCAGCATGGTCGCGCCAGCCCGCTTCACACCTTCAGCCGTCTGTAGCAATTGCTCGCGCGACTCGACCGAGCATGGCCCGGCAATCACGACCACTTCAGCGCCGCCAATCTTGATGCCGCTCACGTCGACGGTCGAGGGCTGCGGCCGCGCTTGACGGCTGACCAGCTTGAAAGGTTGCGCGATGGCGACCACATTGTCGACGCCGGGCGCAACCGAGAGCGCCTCGATTTCATGGCGGCGTCCGCCGCTGCCGACCGCCGCAACGATCGTGCGCTCGGTGCCCTGCGTGACGTGGGGCTGGAATCCCGCTTCGCGGATGCGTTGGATGATGTGCTCGATCTGTTGCTCGGTGGCGCTGTCGGACATGTTGACGATCATGGCTGGCACCTTTCTATGTGCTTTTGAAAAATAAAAAAGCCGCGATCTTATCGCGGCTTTGGCGGAATCTCTGAGCTCTTTCTACTATTCCGGGGACTAGCTCGGATTCAGCGCCTCCGCCGCAAAAGTAAACCAATAGCGGCTAAACGGGCGGAAGTTGCTAAATCGAGTCATAAAGTCGTGAGACGAGAACATTGAAACGGTAGTTCCTGATAATACAGGTTAGCCGAAAACCTTATTATTGTTGCCCCTTATTATTGTTGCCCCAGGGAACTGGCTACGCTGGAGAATGCATTGTTGGCATTACTCCCTATAAGCCGCACCGTACCAATCACCAATACCAGAATGACAGCTAGCATGACAGCATACTCAGCGATATCTTGACCCTTTTCATCGCTGCAAATATGACGAAGAAACTCGATCATCAGAACCTCCGAACCCGAAAGAAAATCTTCGATACAAACTGTGCTGCTAATAATGCCCACTCGGAAGGCGATTGTCAATCGCCGCGGAAGGTTTTCTTTCCACAGGAAAATCTTAGAATCGAACGAGAAAACGCGCGCGGGACAAGGCTTTTGCGCCCTCCGCGCAAGACGTATCGCGTAGAGGCAAGAGAATACGAAGCGCTAGGGCTGTGTGGAACTGGAACCCTCCAACACGGGCTGCGCCACTGTGTCGCGCACGAGTTGTGTGCCGGAAAGCGCGGCGTAGTCGAGCACGCGTCCCGGGAGCACGCCCAGGAACAGAGTAAGGACAACGCAAACGGAAATAGCGAGAGCGGAAGCAACCGACAAACGAGTAACTGGCACTTCACTCCGAGGCTCACGCATGTACATCAACACGATAATGCGCAGGTAGTAGTAGGCGCCCAGGGCGCTATTCAGAACCATGATGATGGCCAAGCCGACCAGGTTCGATTTCAATGCGGCACTTAGGACATAGAACTTCGCGAAGAAGCCGCCGGTGATCGGAATGCCAATCAGGGAGATGAGGAAAAAAGTAAAGGTTGCAGCGAGGGCGGGCGACTTCCTGCCGAGGCCAGCGTAATCTTCCAGCGTCACATACCGTTCGTTCGCAGCCCCGAGGTGGCTTACAATCGCGAACGCTCCTACGTTCATTGCTGCATATGCTGCCGCGTAAAACATTGCCGCCGACGTGCCCAAGTCGGGCTGTGCGGCAAACGCGACCAGCAGATATCCGGCGTGCGCGATGGAAGAATATGCGAGCAAGCGCTTTACGTTGCCCTGCACCAACGCGCACACGTTTCCTATCGTCATGCTCAGCGCGGCGGAAACCCATATAAGCCAGAATCGGCCAGGCGCGTTCGCTTCGAAGAGGACGCGCAACAAAACGGCGAAGGCCGCGGCCTTGGGACCTGTCGACATCAAACCGACCACCGGCGCTGGCGCGCCCTCATACACGTCGGGAGTCCAGACATGAAACGGCGCCGAAGCTATCTTGAATCCCAAACCCACGAACATTAGGGCCGTTGCCACATAAGCCAGCATCGGCAAGCTGACGTTGCCGCCGTTCAGCCCCTGGTTGATGACGTCAATATTCGTGGAACCAGTCGCGCCGAACATAAGCGCGACGCCGTAAAGGAAAAAAGCCGTGGCGAATGAGCCGAGCAAAAAGTATTTTAACGATGATTCGCTGCTCGTGGCATTGTGACGACGGAAACCCGCGAGTATGTAAGTCGAGATCGATGAAATTTCGAGCGCTATGAAAATGAGCACGAGTTCGATCGCGGATGACATCAAGCACATCCCTACCGTGCCGAATAGGATCAGTGCGTAATATTCACCGGCGCGAATGCGCTCCATCCTTAAGTATTCAAATGAGGTGAGAATCGAAACCACTGCGATGGCGATGATGAGAACATGAAAGAAAAGGCTGAACGGTTCGACCCGCACCATGTTGGTGAACGCGGTGCCGGGATACTGAGCCATCCAGAAAGTCGAAGCCAGAGCCGCGAGCGCGCCGACCAGCGCAAGCGTGCCGAGCGATTGGTGACTCCGGTCCGGGTCGAGGAGCGGGTCGACAACCATGATCAGCATGCCGAAAACGGTTAACACGATTTCCGGCAGAATACGCATGTAGTCGGCAACGGGCGGCGTTTGAAAGTTCGCCTGCGCCAGCAGACCAGGCAAGGAATGTGCCAGTATCGACGGTATTGTCATTGACCCACCATCCGACTGGCCGTTTGAGCGGCCGGCGCAAGAACTGCCCGCAAAGTCGATTGCACTGCGGGATCAATCGCGGTGAGCCAAACCATAGGGGCTACTCCCATGACCAGCGCTGCAATTGCGATCGGGGAGAGCGCTGTCTTCTCGCGAAAGTTAAGGTCAGGCAATGTGTTATTCACCGCGAGCTTAACCTGGCCGAAGAAAACGCGCTGATACATCCACAGCAGGTAGCAGGCGCTCCAGATCACGCCGGTTGCGGCGAGAATTCCATAGATGGGTCGAGCCTGAAAGGCTCCGCTAAGCACAAGGAACTCGCCGATGAAACCGTTGAGCAGCGGCAGTCCGACCGAAGCGAGAACGGTAAATAAAAAGAAGGTAGCGTACCGGGGCATGGGTGTTGCCAGTCCGCCAAACTCGGCGATCTCGTACGTATGGCGGCGTTCGTAGAGAATGCCTGCCAGCATAAAGAGTCCGCCGGTAGCGACGCCGTGTGCCAGCATGACGAAGACGGCTCCATTCAAGCCAGCCGCAGTGAAACTGAAAATTCCGAGGACAACGAAACCGAGATGGCTGACCGAAGAATATGCGATCAGCTTTTTCATATTTGGCTGGACCAAAGAGACCAGCGCGCCATAAATGATGCCGATCAGCGCGAGTACCATGATCCAGGGAGCATTGCGGCGCGCCTCGTCCGGGAAGAGACCAACGTCAAAACGGAGCAGGCCGTACGTCCCCATCTTCAGCAGCACGCCGGCCAGCAGGACCGAGCCAGCAGTGGGAGCTTCGACGTGAGCGTCGGGGAGCCACGTATGCAGCGGGAAGATCGGAACTTTTACCGCAAACGCGATGAAGAAGCCGAGGAACAACCAAAGAGAGGCGTGTTCAAAGCCTGACACATTGCCGTTGTGAATGGCATTTTGAATTTCGACAAAATCGAACGTACCCGTCTTGGCATACAGCCAAAGAATCGCCGCCAGCATGAACATCGAGCCGATGAAGGTGAAAAGAAAATATTTCACCGCGGCATAAACCTTCCGACCGTGGCCATACACGCCGATCAAGAGCGCCATCGGGATAAGCGTCGATTCCCAGAAAAAGTAGAACAAGAAAAGATCGAGCGAGGTGAAAACACCGATCAGGGCCGACTCCATGATCAGCAGCAGAATGAAGAATTCCTTGACTCGGGTATGAATCGAAGTCCACGAAATGAGCACGCACAGCGGCGTGAGGAAGGTGGTCAGCACCACCAGCCAGACGGAAATTCCGTCAATGCCCATGTGGTAATGAATGTTGGGATTCGTGACCCAGACTTTGTTGATCTCGAACTTGAACAGGTTGGGATCGCGATGCAAGTGCACCGGTAAATGCAGAGACGCGACAAACGCTAAGGTCGAGATGACGAGCGCAAATACTTTGATATCGCGGTCGCGGCGGGGAATCAGCAGAATGAGCAACCCGCCGACGGCAGGAATAAAGGTCACCAGCGAAAGGATGATGGGATTAAAGGCGTCCATATTCATCGAACCCATATTTACCGAACCCCCATCCACACCATGTAGGCGATTACCGCAGCCCCGCCAGCGGCGATCCATCCGGCATACGAGCGTAGATTGCCCGATTGCATATGGCGCGCGGCGTCGGACACGTGGTTCGCGGCGGAGGCGGTATCGTTGACTGCGGCGTCAATCACTCCCTGATCGACACCGTGCCAGAGAATTGTGGTCGAACCGTCGATCAGCGGCTTGACGAAGAGAGCAGCGTAAAGTTCGTCAATGTAATACTTATGGACGACAGCTTCGTAGAGTCCCCCCAGGCTGTGGGCGATGCGCGCCGGCAGCTCCGGCCGGCGGCTGTAGAGCAGATAGGCGAGCAGCCAGCCCAGGAACGCAACGCTCACAGAAACGCCCATGAGCAGATATTCGGTCGTATGACTAGCGGCCTCGCCGGCGGTCTGATACGCCAATTCTGCTGCGGCGGTGCCCTGGAAAACCGGGGCTAGGAAGTGCTCGAAGCGGCCTCCGATGCCGACCAGGCCGCCAACGAACGACAGAATCGCCAATACGACGAGCGGGCCAAGCATCACCCATGAACTTTCATGTGGCTCGCCATGCCCGTGGCCGTCGTGACCACGCTTGTCGTGCAGGGCAGGCGCGTCGGCAGATTCATGTTTTGCGTCGGGCACCGCAGGGCCGCCACGATATTCGCCACCGAATGTCATGTACATCAGCCGGAACATATAAAAAGAGGTGATGAGCGCTGTCATCACTCCGATCAACCAATAGACCCAACCGGCATTGAAAGCCTTCCACAGAATCTCATCTTTGGACCAGAAGCCAGCCAGCGGCGGAATGCCCGCGATGGCGAGCGTGCCAATTCCCATAGTGGCGAACGTGACCGGCATGTATTGCCGCAGTCCGCCCATCTTGCGCATATCCTGCTCACCGCCAACGCCGTGGATCACAGAACCTGCAGCGAGGAAGAGCAGGCCTTTGAAGAACGCGTGTGTCATCAGGTGAAAGATGCCCGCCGAAAACGCTCCCACACCGCAGGCCATGAACATGTAGCCGAGTTGGGAAACGGTGGAGTAAGCCAGCACCTTCTTAATGTCGGTCTGAGCGATGCCAATAGTCGCGGCAAAGAGAGCGGTCAGAGTTCCGATGATCGCAACCACCGTCATCGCCATGGGCGCGCGGTCGAAGATCGCCGAAGACCGCGCCACCATATAAACGCCAGCCGTGACCATGGTCGCGGCATGGATCAATGCCGAAACCGGCGTGGGGCCTTCCATTGCGTCGGGCAGCCAGACGTAAAGAGGAATCTGCGCCGATTTGCCTGCAGCGCCGACCATCAAGAGCAAGCCGATTGCTGTCAGCAATCCAACGCCAGCTGTTTCGGAGGGTAACGACTGCACGGCGGTGAAGACGCGCGTGAAGTCGAGCGATCCGAAATGCTTGATCATGAGGAAGAGCGCAATCAGAAATCCAAAATCGCCAATGCGATTGACGATGAACGCTTTTTTGCCGGCTGACGCTGCCGAGTCTTTCGTGAACCAGAAGCCGATCAGCAGATACGACGCCAGCCCCACGCCCTCCCAGCCGATAAACATGACGAGATAATTCTTCGCCAGAACCAACGTCAGCATGAAGAACATGAAAAGATTCAAGTAGGCCATGAAGCGGTAATAGCCGTCGTCATCCCACATGTAACCGACGGAATAGATATGAATGAGGAAGCCGACGCCGGTAACCACCAGCAGCATGACGAGCGATAACTGATCGAGGTAGAAGCTGAAGTCGACCTGAAAATTCGCGGAACGAATCCAATGGGCGAGGTTGCAATAATAAGGCGCGGAGACCGAAGAGAAACTTAGGGCAATCCACAACGCCGCCAAGAACACCGCGCCGCTAAATACCAAGGCAACAGTGGAGATGGCATTTTTCGACGCTTTCCTGCCGAAGAAGCCGTTGATCGCTGCCCCGGCGAGCGGAAGAATCGGAAGAATCCAGAGAAAAGGATTGAGAGTCGGCGGCGTCATAATTTGAGCAGGTTTACCCGGTCCACATTCAAAGTTTCACGCGTGCGATAAACCGCAATGATGATGGCCAAGCCGACAGCAGCTTCCGCAGCCGCCACCACCATGACAAAGAAAACGAAAACCTGCCCGCTAAGCGCGTGCCACTGCGCGGCGAACGCTACGAAGGAAAGATTGACGCCATTGAGCATCAGCTCGATCGACATGAAAATCGTGATGATGTTGCGTTTGATCAAAAATCCGATCACACCGCAGACGAACAAGAATCCGCTCAACAATAGATAGTAGGAAAGGGGAACCATCATCCATCCTTTCGGGGGCCGCGAACCACGGCCTGAGGCCGGCTCGTCAGCACGACCGCGCCCATGATGGCGATCAGGATCAACACCGATGTGATTTCAAAAGGCAGCAGGAAGTCATGGAACAGAAGCTGTGCGATAGCGCGAGGATCGCCCTTCAATGCACCGATGGGAACCGCTCGGGTGTTGGAGTGAAAGAACAGCGTCCAGCCGACGAGCAGCGTGCCGATGAGCACTCCGGGGAGACCGAGCAGAATCGCAATCCGGCTGCCGCCGCTGCCCTCTTCCTTGCCGGCGTTGAGCAGCATGATGGTGATCACAAACAACACCATGATGGCACCGGCGTAGACGATGACCTGCACCGCCGTCAAGAATTCCGCGCCCAGCAAAAGGTATTCAATCGCGAGCGACCCCATCACCGCGATGAGCGAGAGAGCGCTATTAATAGGATGGCTCTGCACCAGCAGGTTGACCGCCCCCGCCACGCAGATCGCTCCGAAGAATAGAAATAGAATTAGATGAAACATTCTTGCTGGTTCTCAGCTCTCAGCTTTCAGTTCTCAGTAACCCCAGATCAAAACTGGCAACTGAGAATGGGCAACTGGTAACCGCTTTCAAGCTCTCCACGCTACAATCAGTGCCGTAATTACGATGTTAGCCATTGCTAGGGGCAGCAGGATCTTCCATCCGAACGCCATGAGTTGATCATAGCGAAAGCGGGGTAAGGTCCAGCGCACCCAGACGTAAAGAAACATGAAAAAGAAAACTTTCAGACAGAACCATACAACGGGCAGCAGGGCTTGCAGAATTGGCGGCCCACCGACCGGGCCGAGCCAGCCTCCGAAAAACATTAAAGTCGCGAGGCATGCCACGGTCACCATGCTGCAGTACTCCGCGACAAAAAACATAGCAAACTTCATCGAGCTGTACTCGGTGTGATAACCGGCAACGAGTTCCGATTCCGCTTCCGGGAGATCGAATGGGGCACGGTTAGTTTCGGCATAGGCGGAGATCAAATAAACAAAAAATCCTACGGGTTGAAAAAAGATATTCCAGTGTAAATGGCGTTGCGACTCCACAATGTCACGTAAGCTGAGACTGCCTGCCATGATAAGCACACCCACCAGCGCCAGGCCCAGCGAAACTTCATAACTGATCATCTGGGCACTGGCACGCAATCCGCCTAGCAGCGAATATTTGCTATTGGAAGACCATCCCGCCAGGGCCACACCATATACACCCATCGATGTGCAGCCGAGAATCACCAGCAGGCCGATGTTCATGTCGGTGACTTGCAGGTAAGTGCCCCACGGACCGACCTCAACCCAATTGCCAAAGGGAATCACCGCAATCGATGTCAGGGCAAACATCATTGCGATAATCGGCGCCGCAATGTAGAGCGGCTTATAAACGTTTGCCTCGACCAAATCTTCCTTGAAAATAAACTTGACGCCGTCTGCTAGCGGCTGTAATAGGCCGAAAGGCCCGACCTTTGTGGGACCCCAGCGATTCTGGATGTGGGCCGAGACCTTGCGCTCGAGCCAGACGCTATAAGCCGCGGCCGTCATCAAAACAAAAATCACGGCCAGCGACTTGATGAGCGAAATGATGAGGAATGTCGAAATGCTCATTGATTATTAGTGTGGCGCGGACACTCTGGTCCGCGGCGGTTGATCTTGTTCCTGGTTCTTGACCTTACTGTTATTCGTCCGAGTTGTGAGGTTGTCCTAATCCGCCGCAACTTCCACATCTGCGGATTTATTTTCGCAAACTGAGTTTAGAGTTTTGGAATACCGCCCCAGCGTTCCCGAGCTGAACAAATTGTCGTTGGCCGGAACAATCAGTTCCGGCGGCTGAATCGAACCCCCGCCGCTTTCAGCGATTTCGAGATGCTGATCATTGCCGGCCAGCAGATTGACACGCGACACGTCATACCCGGCGACCACGCGCTGCACTTCGTCGAGAATGGCCATCGGATCGAAGGGTGTCATCTTCGGTTCGAGGTTGTGCGCTTCGAGCCAGACCGCGTGACGATCGGCCTCACCCGACTGTGCGCCGCGGCTCTGGCCCATGTCAGAATGTGTGCCTCCGCCGAAAGGCACGAGACAGTGCACGTCGAAACCCATAGCATCGGCGATGCGCACAATCATCTCGAAATCACTCTTGGTGTCGGTGACCTCGCCGGCCTTCTTTACCAGTTGGAGATCACCGCAGGTGTTCGTATAGGTTCCCGTTTTCTCGTACGCGTTCGCCGCTGGCAAAACCACGTGTGCGATGTTCGCCGTTTCGGTTAGGAACATATCCTGCACGACGACAAAAGTTTTCGAGAGCGCAAAAGGATCAATCCCAAAACGGCCGACCGGATTCGAGCCAACAATGTAGAGCGCTTTTAACTTGCCACCCTTCGCCGCTTCTATCATCTCCGGCAGGCTCAAACCTTTTTCGGTGGGAAGTTCGCCCCATTCCTGTTGGAATCTTTTCGTATCGGCAAGCGCTTCATATCCGGGCAACAGATCGGGATACAAGCCCATCTCGCTGGCGCCACGAGAGTTCGCATAATCGCCTAGGCAGATCAGTTTTGCTTCCGCCAAAGTTGCAGCAAAACTCACTAGTTTCTCGATGTCGCGTCCGCGCAACTCGGAACCGAAAACGATAACCAGTTTTTGTTCGGAGCGAAGGGCTTCGCGCAAAGCAATCCAAGCATCGCGCGTCGTATCCTCGCTAACCAGTGCATTGAGCAGGGAATCGTCGCCGGCAAGAAATGCCACGGCGTTTGCCTCCGCGCCCGCTGGGAGCAGCCCGAATGCAGTGGCTTGGCGGCGCAGTTTGATCGGTGCCGAATTGATGATGTAAAGCTTCGCGCGGCGCAACCGCACATTCGTACGAATCTGCCATGCCAGGAGCGGGTGCTGATTTGTGGGATCGTTGCCGATCACGAGAATCGCAGGTGCGTTTAACACGTCGCGCATCGAAGCGGTTTTCCCTGGCTTGCGGTGAAGCGCCACGGCCAGGGCAGGGAAGTCCGCCGTTCGATGATGATCGATGTTATTGGTCTTCAACACGACGCGGGCAAATTTCGACAGGAGATAATTTTCTTCGTTGGTCGTGCGATTCGATCCGATCAGGCCGATCGCGCTTCCGCCATTATCGTTATCATGAACTCCGTCGCGGACTTCGCGAAAGCGCTGGCCGATCAGCGCAAAAGCTTCCTCCCATGTGGCTGGTGTGAGTTTGCCATTCTTGCGAATCAGGGGTTGCGTGAGCCGCTCTGGATGATGCGCAAAGTCGAAAGCATAGCGGCCTTTGACGCACAGGAAATCGCCGTTGATTCCGCTCTTGTCGCGGTTGTCGCCGCGCACGATCTCCATGCCGGTTTCCGAGCGGCGCACGCCCAGGGTGGTTTTGCAGCCGTCTCCGCAGTGCGCGCAAGTCGTGCCCACGTGGGTCATCTCCCACGGCCGCGTCTTGTAACGATAGGCGCCGGAAGTGAGCGCGCCGACCGGGCAGATGTCGATGCACATGCCGCATTCTTCGCAGTCAAGATGGTCTTCCTGATTCGGCGCGATGACTGAACCGACAGCGCGATTCTGAATGCCGAGCGCCCAAACATCCATGCCCTCGCCACAAACGCGCACGCAGCGGTAGCACAGGATACAGCGCGGGCGATCGAAATAAACAACCGGAGACCACTGCTGTTCGTCTTTGTGGTTCTTGGCTTCGGTGAATTTCGATTCGGACGCGCCGTAGGAAAACGTCATGTCCTGCAACTCACATTCGCCGCCGGCGTCGCACACCGGGCAATCCAGGGGATGGTTGCCGAGCAGCAATTCAACCATGGCCTTGCGCGCCTGTCGCACCTCATCGCTGTCGGTCGAGACGATCATGCCTTCTGTCACGCCCGTGGTGCAGGCAGTCTGAAGCTTGGGCATCTTCTCGACCTTAACGACGCACATGCGGCAAGCGCCCTGCAGCGAGAGACCGGGATAATAGCAAAAAGAAGGTACTTCGATGCCCGCGCTCTTGCAGGCTTCGATCAGCAGCGACCCCGCGGGGGCGGCGATCTTTTTTCCGTCGACAGTAATTGTTACATCAGCCATTAGGATTCTCTACGCCAGCACAGGCTCCGCCGCATTTGCCTTCTCGAACGGACACGGCTTGCCATCCAGATGATCTTCAAATTCTTTCCTAAACTTCTTTACGAACGCCATGGTGGGCATCGCCGCCGCATCTCCAAGTGGGCAAAACGTCTTACCCAACATGTTCTCCGACAAGTAATAAATATTGTCGATGTCTTTTTTTACACCGCCGCCCGCATGAAACCGCGTCAAGGTTTTTTCCAGCCAGTCCGTGCCTTCGCGGCATGGAATGCACCAGCCGCAGCTTTCATGCTTGTAGAACTTCATAGTGCGAAGTGCGAACTCCACCATGCAGGTGGTGTCGTCAAGAACTACAACGCCCCCGGATCCCAGCATCGAACCTGTCTTTGCCACCGAGTCGAAATCCATGGCCACGTCGATCTCTTCGGGCAACAGCACCGGCGTCGACGATCCTCCAGGAACCACCGCCTTCAAACTGCGGCCATTGGGGATTCCGCCACCGACCTCATAAATCATCTTTTTGAGGTTATAGCCCATTGGCAGTTCGTAGACTCCAGGTTTTTTCAGATGTCCGGCGAGACAGAACAACCGCGTCCCGCCATTTTTCGCCGATCCCAATTTCGCGTACCACTCCGCGCCGCCCAAGATAATCGGAGGAACGGCGGCCAGTGTCTCCGCATTATTGATGACGGTCGGGCCGCCCCACAGGCCGACCACGGCAGGGAACGGCGGTCGTATTCGCGGAATGCCGCGCTTGCCCTCGAGAGATTCCATCAGCGCCGACTCTTCACCTACTTCGTACGCGCCTGCTCCGCCATGCCAGTAAATGTCAAGATCGTATCCGCTGCCAAAAATGTTCTTGCCGAGAAATCCTTTGGCATAGGCGTCTTTAATCGCCTTTTGCATGATGACCAGCAGATAGCGATACTCGCCGCGAATATAGATGTATCCAGTATGCGAGCCGACGGCCAGCGCGGCAATCATGACGCCCTCAATCACCGAGTGCGGATCGTGCTCGAAAATCAGGCGGTCTTTACAGGTGCCGGGTTCACTCTCATCGCCATTGCAGAGAACATATTTCGGTTTCGACGATTGCTTCGGCACGAACGACCATTTCATCCCCGTGCTGAATCCCGCGCCGCCCCGTCCGCGCAAGCCGGAGTTCTTTACCTCGTTGATAATCGCATCGGGTCCCATGCCCAGGGCCTTCTGTACAGCTTTGTAGCCGTCCAGTTGGAGATAGCGGTCGATGTCGGTAGCGCCTTGTCCAAAGCGCTTCGAAACCACGCGTACCTCGTCGGGATGGGAAACTAGAGAAGCCATTTTGTAATTATGTAATCGGGCAATTTTGTCATCTAAAGTTGGGCAATCAGGCTTTCAAATTTCCAAATTCCCCAACTACAAAATCCTACTGCGTTCCCTTCTCCTTATACTGTTCGAGCACCTGATCCATCTTCGCGTTGGTTAAATTCTCGTGAAAATCGTAATTTACCTGCGCCGCCGGGGCCCAGCTGCACGCGCCTATACATTCCACTTCTTCAAGCGAGAATAATCCATCCGGCGTGGTGCCCTTGTGCCCGATGCCCAATTTCTTCTTGCAGTGATCGAGTAACTCTTCACCACCGACCAGCATGCATGCGATATTGGTGCACACTTGCACGTTGTATTTCCCGCGCGGCTTAGTGGTGAGCATCGAGTAGTAGCTAATCACGTTGCGCACTTCGAGTTCGGTGAGATCGAGTCGCGACGCCAACTCGGCGATAACTTCGTCACTAATAAATCCGACTTCATCCTGCGCATAGAGCAGCGTAGGTACCAACGCCGAGCGTTTGGTTGGATAGTGCCCGAGCATCTCGGTGAAGCGTGCTTCGAATTGGTCTGAAAACTTCATAGGTGAACAATGGGTGATTTTGTAATCTGACAATTTGGTAATTTAAAACCCAAATTCGAAGGCAGCTTAGATTACAAAATTCCCCAGTTACCAAATTACAAAATCCTCTACCGGTCTATATCCCCCAGTATTACATCGATACTTCCAATGGCCGCGATTACGTCGGCGATCAGTTGCCCTTCGCACATCCTGGACAGCGTCTGAAGGTTGGCGTAGGACGGAGCCCGCATATGTACGCGATACGGCTTGGCTGTTCCGTCGCTGACCACGTAGTACCCCATTTCGCCGCGCGGCGATTCGATCGCCTGATAAACCTCGCCGGCAGGCACAGCAAAGCCCTCGGTGATGATCTTAAAGTGATAGATGAGCGCTTCCATCTGCGTCTTCATCTTCTCGCGGTCCGGCAGTACAACCTTGGGTGCGTCGGCCTTCACCGGACCTTCGGGCATTCCCGCCAGCGCCTGCTGCACCATGCCAATGGATTCGCGCAACTCCTGTACGCGGCAAAGGTAGCGCGCAAATACGTCGCCCTCGGAGCGCACCGGCACGTTGAATTTGAAGTTTTCGTATCCGGTGTAAGGGGCGTCGCGGCGGAGGTCAATGTCGATTCCGCTGCCACGCAAGGTGGGACCGCTGGCTCCGAGAGCGATCGCGTCTTCCTGGCTCAAATAAGCGACGCCCTTGGTGCGCATCATGAAAATGGGATTTCCCGTCAGCAAATTTTCATACTCATCGACGTTTCCGGGAAAGCGGTCGGCGAACTTTTTCACCTTTTCGAAAAATCCGAGCGGCGGCTCCAGCGCCAGCCCGCCGATGCGGAAGTACGAGGTCATCATCCGCTGCCCGCTGACCATTTCGAAAAGTCGCAGAATGTCTTCACGCTCGCGGAAGCAATACAGAAAGACGGTGAACGCGCCAATGTCCATGGCGTGCGTTCCCAGCCAGACCAGATGCGAGTTGATGCGGGTCAACTCGTTCATCATCACCCGCATCCACTGTGCCTTTGGAGGAATCTCCAGCCCCAACAACTTCTCGACCGCCAGGCAGTAGCAGAGATTGTTGGTCATGGGGCAGAGGTAATCGATGCGGTCGGTCAGCGGCACAACCTGCTGATAGAACTTGGCTTCGCAGGTCTTCTCGATGCCCGTGTGCAGGTAGCCGATCTCCGGCCGGAGTCGCACGACGGTTTCGCCGTCAATTTCGAGAATCAGCCGCAGCACTCCGTGGGTCGAAGGGTGTTGCGGACCCATGTTCAGGACAAGTGTGCTGTCCTGATCGGGCTGAGCAGTAACGATGGGAGACTGCGCCATGGCTTACCGGTAACCCTCCACTGGGTAGTCCTTCCGCAGCGGATGGCCTTCCCAGTCATCGGGCATCATGATACGTTTCAGGTTGGGGTGTCCGGAGAAGCGCACTCCGAACAGATCGAACACCTCGCGTTCGTAGAAATTCGCCGAGGGCCAAATCGGCGTGACCGATTCGATAGCAGCGCTCGCACCGTCCAGCCGGACCTTCAACCGTACCCGCTCTTTTTTCGCGATCGAAAGTAGATGATAGACCACCTCAAAGCGAGGCTCCGAGGGATACCAATCGACGGCAGTAAGGTCGCAAAGATAATTAAAGGGGCAATCGGCTGAGTCCCGCAAAATCGCACACGCGTCAAGGATTGCTTCCTTCTCGATCCAAATCGTCAGCTCTTCGCGATCGAACTTGGCCGCCTGAACCATGACTGCGTTCCACGCGAGCAGGCGGGCCAGCGCGGGATGCGACTTCAACTGCTCGACATCGGTGATCGGGGGAGTGAGCGGCATTAAAAGTCGCCTCGCTTCGAAGCCGCCAGGCCCCAATCGAGTGCGCCCTTTTTCCAGACGTAAAAGAGGCCGACCAGCACGATCGCGATGTACACCATCATCTCCCAAAACCCAAACATCTTCAGTTCACGCAGAATTACCGCCCAGGGGTAAAGGAAAACGGCTTCAATGTCGAACAAGATAAAGAGCATCGCCACGAGGTAAAACTTGACGGAGAACCGACCCTGGGCGTCGCCCGTGGGCTGGACGCCGCATTCATAGGGCGACATTTTCGCCTTGCCTGGCTTATGCTGGCCTATGAGCCAAGAAAGGACGACAATGGCTACCGCCAGGCCTGTGACCAGGACGAAATGCATGAGAAGAGGCAGGTAGTTCCAGAAATAATTGTCGGGCATAGGAGGAGCTATATATAATTTGCGCCAAGTAACCAGTAAACGTTCCAGATTAGTTTTGCTGGAGGGAAGTGTCAAGTTGAGCGAGCATTTTGTGCGTACATTTTTCGATTCCGCAGAGCAAGATCGTGAACCGCTCAAGCTCGTGAACCACTATCGCGAACCACTAAGGACGCGAAGGTCACGAAGGTTTTTTCACTTCACGATCTCCTTCGTGTACCTTGGTGACCTTGGTGGTTAAAGTTTTCGCAGACAGACTCAGTAGGGGTTGAAACGGGGCGCCTGAATCGCATGATCTTTGGCTTCAATACCGATATTCGGCACGAGGACACGGTCTATCACGTGCAAAGCGAGGCCCGCGAGGCCGAGCATCTGCTTCAAACCCAGGTCTTCGTGCGTGGCCGCTGCATCGGGAAGCGTGCGATTCCTTATGGACCGGAGGCGGAGAAGGGTGTTCAGAGCAACGACCAGGATATGGAGAAGCGGCTGCGCGAGCTGCATCGCGAGGTGCTCGACGCAATCCGTGACGGAAAACTCGATTCCATCTTTGATAAGCGCGACACGCCGGAAACGCTAGCCACGGTCAAAGAGCTCGATTTACAGTGGGTCAATTCTGGCTCCGTGCACGCCGGCGGCGCCTTGACCATGCAGATTCGCGTTACCGACGGCGGCGCCACGGTGGAAGGCGCGCGCCTCACTCTCCGTTTCGCCCGCCCCGACGCGGCGCCCTACTATGCGCAGGTTCTCACCGATGCCAAGGGCAGTGCCGAGATGAGGGTGCAGGTGGATGAGAAGCAGCTCGCGGATGCGTCAGTGCTGGTGCAGGCAAGCTTCGCCGGCAGAACCGCGACCCGCAAGTTCGAACTGCGCTCGGCAGTTTAGCGAAGACAATTTCAACGCAATGAACCTCACCATTAATGGAGAGACCCAGGTCTCCACCGCCGAAACTTTAAGCGCGCTGGTCGAACTCCTCGGCGTGAAGCCGGATCGAGTAGCCATCGAATTAAATCGCCAGATTGTTTCCCGCGATCTGTGGTCGAAGACTGCGTTGCGCGATGGGGATCGGCTTGAGATTGTCCACTTCGTCGGCGGCGGAAGTTCTCATTGAATCGTCATCCCCGAGAGTGACGAGGGATCGGCAATCCGCTGCAAAACGCGGCCCAAACCAAATTTGGCAACCGGTTTTGTAAACTGCTAACCTGATTTTGTAGTTTGATCTCTCAGTAGGCCCCGTCGTTCAACGGATAGGACTTCAGTTTCCTAAACTGACTATGCAGGTTCGATTCCTGCCGGGGCTACCAGAATTGTTTCCTGTCGCAACGCAATCGGAACAATTTTCTCCCGAATCGGTCATCCTTGCACTGTGCGAATTTTCCCGCTGCACTTCAACGCACGCGATATCAACAACTTAAGGCTAGTGCCCCCCCTTTGGCACCGGAGTTGCATCTTAGAGCCTGGGAGATTTTCGCCGAGGGGCTGCGATGCCGAAAACACAATTTGTTTTGGCTACCTTGCTGTTGGCGCTGGCAGCGGGGGTGAGTCTCTCGAGCGAAATATCATTCGCGCAAAGCGCGAACGAGCCTTCGCGCAACTCATCGAGTAGCCCGCCTGCGCGCTCGCAGTCGACGCAGCCAACGAACCTTGATAGTTACAGCGATAGTAACAGCGGCAATAAAAATAATGATCGGGACAGCGGTCAAAATTCAGCGGCAACATTTCAGGGAAGGGTCGTGAGATCCGGCAACAGACTTGTTCTGGCCGCAATCGACGGCACTACTTATCAGCTCGACAATCAGCAAAAGGCACACAACTTCCTCAACCAAAATGTGAAGGTGATAGGGGATTTGGATGCCACTACGGGAACGATTCGCATTAATGCGATCAATCCTTTCTGAGCCCACACATATCTGAGCCCACAAAAAACGATGCCTTTGAGCAGGGGCATCGGTGGGTAGGGAGGCGGTGCATCCGCCTCTCTATTTCCGCCGCAAGATTTGGCAGCGCAAGGCTCCGTCGGACTGGCTGTCGAACTTGGCAGCCAACCCGTGCCAGGGCGATCGCGTCCAAATCGCGGGCATTCAAGGACGATGCATGCGATTGTTGAGTGTTCGGCTTATTGTCTCTCTTATTGTTGGAATCACCCTGGTTTCCTCCGGCTTTTCTTATTATGAGGTGCTGGCAGAGAAGCGCTCTCTGCGCGCCGATGTGGAACGTCGGGACGAAGTGTTGGCCGAGAGTCTCGCCAGTAATGTCGCCGCTCTGTGGAATCCGCCCGTCGACACTGCGACTTCGGCCAGTCCTGCATCCCTTACCTCAAAGGAACCTCCGCGAGTTTCGAAGCGGGTACAAGTACAACAAGTACAAGAAGATGGGCCGGATAAAGTTTCGCTGCAGCAACTCGTGCAGCGTTTCGGAAATCGCGAGCACCTGTTGGGCGTCGTCGTTTACGACCGCCAGGGCGGAGTCGTAGCCATTACTCCCGGCTTGGGCGACGCCATCTCCCCCAGCCCGCCCAGCATCGCCAAGGCCATGGCGCCAGAGCGCGAACAGAGTTCCTTCGTCAAGCTAGGCCGGGTGCCGGTCCATATTCTCTCCTTGCCGTTTCGCCATCAGAATCCAGGAGAAATATTGGGTAGCCTCGCCTTGGTGCACGACGTGAGCTACATTCACGAGCGTATCCTTCTCGTCTGGCGTCAGACTTTTTTCCGCGTGCTCGCTCAGGTCTTCCTCATCGTTCTGATCACGTTGCTGATCATCCGTTGGAGCATGGTTGGCCCGATCGCGAGGGCCGCGCTCTGGATGCGCGGCCTGCGCACGGGAAAGATTTCTTTCCGCCAGGGATTGCCCGATCTCGATATGTTCCGTCCCTTGGCCCGCGAAGTCGCCACCATGGCTGAAAGCCTTACCCACGCTCGCCACGCGGCCGAAAATGAGGCACGCTTGCGCGACGCCGGCGCATCAATATGGACCGCCGACCGGCTCTCCGTGCAACTGCGAACTCGGCTCGATGGCGGCAAGCTGGTTGTTGTCTCCAATCGCGAGCCTTATATGCACGAGCGCAACGGCAAGACGATCGACGTGGTGGTTCCACCAAGCGGCATCGTCACGGCGCTCGAACCGGTGCTCAATGCATGCGATGGCACCTGGATCGCCCATGGCAGCGGTAACGCCGATACCGACGTCGTCGACTCCAACGATCGCCTGCGCGTTCCTCCCGACGATCCACGTTACACGCTGCGCCGCGTATGGCTGACCAAGGAAGAAGAAGAAGGTTATTACTACGGCTTCGCAAATGAAGGGCTTTGGCCGCTCTGTCACGTCGCGCACACGCGCCCGCTCTTTCGCGCTGCTGATTGGCAGACCTATCAGGAAGTCAACCGCAAGTTCACGAACGTCGTGCTCGAAGAAATCAAGGACGTCGAGAAACCAGTGGTGCTCGTCCAGGATTATCACTTCGCCCTTTTGCCGCGGCTGATCAAAGAGAAGCGTCCCGATGCGCGCGTAGCTATCTTCTGGCACATACCCTGGCCGAACACCGAGGCTTTTGGCATTTGCCCCTGGCAGCGCGAATTGGTCGATGGTTTGTTAGGTGCTGACCTGATCGGCTTTCACATTCAGTCGCACTGCAACAATTTTCTCGAGACGGTCGACCGCGTCGTCGAATCGCGCGTCGATTGGGAGCACTTCTCCGCATTGCGCCAGGATCATCGCACCCTCGTCCGCCCGTTTCCGATCAGCGTCGACTTCACCGAGGAAGATGCCGCCGAAAACAGCAGCAATAACGACAGATTCAACCACCTCGAACGCTCAGCTCTCTTGCGCAGCGTTGGTGTCGAGGCGGCCTTCATGGGCATTGGCGTCGACCGTGTCGACTACACCAAGGGAATACTCGAGCGTTTCCTCGCCATCGAGCGCTTCCTCGAAAAATATCCGAGCTATCAGGGAAAATTTACCTTCGTGCAGATCGGCGCGCCCAGTCGCACCCACATCAAGCGCTATCACGATTTGCTCGCCGAAGTGGAAGCCGCGGCCGACCGCATCAATTGGCGTTTCCAGAGCGGCAAATGGAAGCCGATTGCCTTTCTCAAACGCCAGCACAGCCACAAGGAAATCAAGCCCTTCTATCGTGCGGCCGACCTCTGCCTGGTCACTTCGTTACACGAT
>Ga0209008_1000037_pt1 | contig 71947 bp, 61 predicted proteins | sample JacPin_JW_Ref_O3_FD_187963 | JGI IMG/M metagenome (GOLD analysis project Ga0209008, IMG submission 187963) | Forest soil microbial communities from Algoma, Ontario, Canada - Jack Pine, Ontario site 1_JW_Ref_O3 (SPAdes) (version 2) | ecosystem: Environmental > Terrestrial > Soil > Boreal... | reverse complement strand
GAATCCGTTGGCCTTCAGGCCCTCCGCCATCTTGATCGCGCTGTAGCCGATAAAAGTTCCGGTCTCCACAATCAATTGCGGCTTCGCGGTGATCACGATGGATTTCAGAAAATCCAATATCTCCAACTCCGAACTCTGCGAATCCACCATCTGCCACCATTCCGGATGCGGGCATTCCGGTGTAGGCCCCACGTACTCCGGCTGCACAAAATCCTCCTGCTCGCTGACGCGATCCAGAATGTGATGGCCTTCGTAGCGCTTCACAAATCGCGGCACGATTACCGCAATCACCGCTCCGCCGGCCAAAATCCCGACGACGCAAGCCGTCACCGCTGCCGCGCCGTGCGGAACGCGCGCCCGTCCACCGAACACCGCGGTCTCAATCAACTGGTACGCGCCACCGAGGATCAGCCATTCCCCAAACACAATTCCTGCCGGCCGCTGGAATTGCAGCTGCCGCCGGCCTTCAGTCCATAGAAACAGAGCCAGCAGCCCGGCCGCCGCAATCCCCCAAGTTTCCGGCGCATACAGCGGCACGCTGCGGTCGACAACCGCGAGTGGAATCAGCCCACATGCCACGCCCGCGGTTGCCGCCAAACACGCCACATCCAGCGCCGTCAGCAGCCGCCAACCGGCACGCTTTTGGAATGTAAGGCGTCGGCGCTGCACATCAGCGCGCAAAGTGACACCCGCTCCGATAACGAAAAGAACGTAAACAAACAATGTCATCGCGAATAACTCCGCGCAGCAGGAGCGAGCGCAGCTACGAGCGCGCGCGTGAAGGAGGAAAAGTCAGAAATAGTCAAAGTAATCCAATCTGAAGTTCGCGAGAGGAAGTTCACCGCAGGAGTCTAGGAGTAAGCAAGTCTCTTGGCAAGCCCATGACGCAATGCTCTTGTAGGAGCGATTCGCGAACCGCCCGCGCTGCCCGCGCAACAATATCGGCCCTATGCGTTTTCCGCCGACGCCACTTCCGCCGGCATTCCCATATTCACCGGCATTTGCTTGTGCGTCAGCCTACCCAGCTCGAAAAACGCGCTGGAAGCCGCATTCTGCATCGCCAGAGAACTTTCCACGCCGCACGTGCAGCCCGGGCACTCCCGTCGCACCATGGCCTCGCACTGCCGCACATAATCCTCGGACGCCAAAATCGTCGCGAGGCTATCCTTCAGAATATTTCCCACCGGTTTCAGCGGATAGCACCCGGTCATCACGTCGCCATTCGATAGCACGAACATTTGCAGGTAACCCAGAATGCAGGGCGGTTCCGCCACCAGTTGCCGCTTGAAATATTTAGTCACGTACTCCACTTCGTACTCCGGCCGCTTCAGGTCGTCGCGCAGGAATTTCGCGATTTCCTTCACGTCGCCGCCCTCCGGCCACATCGAATCCATGTCCGCGTCCTTAATAAAATAAATGCTCTGGCTCAGGACGTTGTACTGCACCTCCGCTCCTACTCCGTGCGCCACTTCCGCCAGCTTTCCCAGTTCCTTCGCGGAAATGCGGTTCAGCGTGACGGCAATCGAAACTTTTTTCCCGCGCAGCAGTTTGATCCCCTGCATCGCCAGATCAAAATACCCGTCAATCCCGCGGATCAGGTCGTTCGTCTCTTCCAGTCCGTCAATCGAAATGCAGACCTTGGTGATCGCCGAAGCGTTAATCTCTTTGTGCATCTTCTTGATCAGCAGCCCGTTGGTCTGCAGGATCACTTCGTTGAAAGGCCGCATGTCCGCACGCCTCATGATCTCGAACAGGTCGGTGCGCAGCAGTGGCTCGCCGCCGGTAAATCGCAGCGAGCGAATTCCCGCCGCCCCGATCTCGTTCAGCAGCTCCACCGCGCGATCGGCCTTAATCCCGTCGTGCCAGCGCGTCTTCCAATAGTCGCAGCTGATGCACTTCGCCTGGCAATTTTCCGTCAGCTTCACGTGCGCCGCCAGCGGCTGTATCTTTGCCGGCAAAAATTTCGGAGTGAAATTGCTGCCCAGCCATACCCGCGTCAAATACAATCCAGAAAACGACATCCAGCACTCCTCGGACGGCCCTGCAAATTAAAAATGCCTATAATTCCCCAAGCGTCCAGCCAAGATTATACAGCCTGCGCCAGACCGCTGCAACGCGCTCCCGCCGCCGTGTGTTAACACTTCCACGGGCTGCGTTCCACCTTGCCACGATCTAAGCCTCATTCCCCAACCGCACCACATCCTCAGGGTTGCGGCCAGCCCACACCGCTGTTAAAATCTTACGTTCGCGAGCCTGGAAGAGCCGCAATCCTTATCCGCTATCCTGGACATCCTTCCATGAACGGAACCATTTCGCGCGCAGCACAGCTTTTGGGGGAGGACTGGTTTGGCTAAATACGATGTTGTGATTATCGGCAGCGGGCCGGGCGGATACGTCGCCGGGATTCGCGCCGCACAGTGGGGCCTGAAAGTTGCCGTCGTCGAAAAAGATTCGTTTCTCGGCGGCACTTGCCTGCACGTCGGCTGCATCCCCACTAAAGTTTTCCTGCATCATGCCGACATTTACGATCACTTCAAACGCGCCGAGGAATTCGGCTTCTCCGTAGAAAATGTAAAAGTCAATTGGCCCGCCATCCTCGCGCGCAAAGACAAAATCGTAAAAAAACACGCCGGCGGCATCAACCTGCTGTTCAAAAAGAATAAAGTCGAGTCCATTACCGGCTGGGGCAGGATCGCCGGCCCAGGCCGCGTCTCCGTGGAAAAAGACGGCAAGATCACGGAACTCGAAACCGCGAACATTCTCGTCGCCACTGGTTCCGCGGCGCGCTCGCTGCCCGGCGTGGAAATCGACGGCACCACCGTGCTAACTAACCGCGAAATTCTCGGCCTGCAGCAAATCCCGAAATCCATGATTGTTGTAGGCTGCGGCGCGGTAGGCGTCGAATTCGCGTCGATTTTCAATACGTTCGGCTCCGAAGTCACGCTCCTCGAAGCGCTCCCGCGCGTCGTTCCGCTCGAAGACGAAGAAATTTCCACCGAACTTCAAAAAGCTCTTGTGAAACGCGGCATGAAAATTGAACTGGAAGCCAAAGTCGAGTCCGTGAAGAAAGACGCCAATGGCGCGACGGTCGTTTACAAAGACAAAACCGGAACAGCGAAAACCATCAGCGCCGAAAAAGTTTTAATCGCGGTCGGCCGCCGTCCCCTCACCGAAGATATCGGCCTGGAAAAAACCAAAGCCAAGCTCGAACGCGGCTTCATCCATACCAACGCGTTCCTCGAAACCGACGAGCCGCACCTCTACGCCATCGGAGATATCGTCGCCGGCCTGCCGCAACTCGCGCACGCCGCCTCCATGGAAGGCATCATCGCCGTGGGACGCATGGCGGGTAAAGAAGTGCAGCCCTTCGACCGCAAACGCTGCCCCAACTGCACTTACTGCGAGCCGCAAATCGGTTCCATCGGCCTCACCGAAAAACAAGCGCGCGATGCCGGCTTCCAAGTGAAGACCGGAAAATTCCCGTTCCTCGGCAACAGCAAAGCCACGATTCTCGGCAACCACGAAGGCTTTATCAAAGTGGTAGCCGAAGAAAAATACGGCGAGATTCTAGGCGTGCACGCCATCGGCCCACTGGCCACCGAAATCATCGCCGAGCCGGTCGCAGCGCTAGGCCTCGAAGCCACGCTCGACGACATGGCCGCCACAATCCACGCCCACCCGACAGTGTGGGAAGCAATGGGCGACGCATTCAACGCCGTGCGCGGCTTGAGCATCAATTACTAGCGCTGGCTTTAATTTTGGCAGCTCGCTGCTGTAAATTTTGTGGAAAAATGCTCCGACGCCAAGGTGTTGAAGTTGTAGCGGCCACCTTTAGGTGGGCGCCTTTGACTTGGATTTCGCAGCGGCGCACTTCAGTGCGCCACGTAATGTCGGGCAGGCAACATCCGGTGCACGTTGAGAGGCTCGTGAACCACCCAGAAAAAATCTGCTGGCAGGTAAACGCAGGGCTCCTGCCCTACGACCCTGCCTGCGCGCTCCAGAATCAACTCGTGGAAGCCCGTAAAGCCGGCGCCATTCCAGACGTCCTGCTCTTCTGCGAGCACCCGCACACCATCACCCTGGGCCGCAACGGAAAAAAGGAACATCTCCGCGCGAACGAGCACCTGCTAACCCAAATGAACGTCACCTTTCACGAAACCAACCGCGGCGGCGACATCACCTACCACGGCCCCGGACAAATCGTCGGCTACCCCATTCTCGATCTCGCCCAACACCGCCGCGACGTCCGCTGGTACGTCCAGCAGCTCGAAGAAACTACGATCCGCGCCACATCCGATTTCAATATCGCCGCTGAACGCATCGAAGGCCGCCACGGCATCTGGGTCGGCCAGCCCCCAGCGGAAGAAAAGCTAGCCGCCCTGGGCGTCCACCTCAGCCGCTGGGTCACTTCCCACGGCTTCGCGTACAATGTTGCGACCGATCTGCGATACTTTGATCTAATCGTCCCGTGCGGAATTGCCGGCAAGCGCGCCACCTCTCTGGAACGCGTGCTCGACCGCGCCATCCGCACCGATGAAGTCCGGCCCAGGCTGGCCGCGCATTTCGGAGAACTGTTCGAGCGCCACATGCTCCAAGTCTCGCGCGCCGAACTCGAGGAAAAATTGCAACGTCACATCCAACACGCGCTCGCGCCACGCCCCAGCGAACTCTTGGAACTAAACGGGAGCCTGGCATGACCCAATCTCCAAATCAATCACTGACCCAATCGACGGCTTCGGCGCTCACCCGCGAGCAGCACCTCGACCTCTACTACTACATGCAGCTCAATCGCCAGCTCGAAGAGCGCATGGTCCGCCTCTTCCGCCAGAATAAAATTGTCGGCGGCCTCTACTCCAGCCTCGGACAGGAAGCCGTCTCCGTCGGCACCTGCTACGCCCTGGAAAAGCGCGACTGGATCGCGCCCATGATCCGCAACATCGGCGCGCTGCTGGTAAAAGGCGTCCCCCCGCGCGACATCTTCACCCAGCACATGGCGAAATTCACTTCGCCCACGCTGGGTAAAGACGGCACCAGCCATTTCGGCGACCTGAAAATCCGCCACATCGTTTCCCCCATTTCCATGCTCGGTGATTTAATCCCGGTAATGACCGGCGTCGCCATGGCCGGCCGCTACCTAGGTCAAAATATTGTCGCGCTCACCTGGATCGGCGACGGCGGCACCTCCACCGGCGCATTTCACGAAGGTCTGGGCCTCGCCGCCTCACAGCGCGCGCCCTTCGTCCTTATCATCGAAAATAATCAGTGGGCCTACTCCACTCCCGTTTCACGCCAGGTGCCCATCCAGAATCTCGCCGACCGCGGCGCGGCTTACGGAATCGCCAGCGTCATTGTTGATGGCAACGACGTGGTCGCCGTCTATCAAGCCTCGAAAGAAGCGGTGAACGAATGTCGCGCCGGCCGCGGCCCGCGCATCATCGAAGTAAAAACCATGCGCATGCGCGGCCACGCCCAGCACGATCCCGCCGAATACGTTCCCAAGGAAATGTTCGATTACTGGAAAGCCCGCGATCCCCTCACGCTCTACGAAAAATATCTGACCGAAAATAAAATCTGGGACGCCGCCGCGAAATCCGAAATTGACGCGCGTATCGAACGCGAGCTCGACGTCGAACAGAAATTCGCCGAAGATTCGCCGCTCCCGCCGCCTGAACTGGCCGAAGAAGGCGTGTACTGCGACGGCTGCCACAAAATCGAAGCCGACTGGAAGCGCGCAAAATCCGAAGTAACGCCGCCGAGATCCAGCATTGATCCCACCTGGCGCCTGAAAGATCTCCCCGCGTACACGCAAGCCGCAATTGCAGGCGGTAACGGCGCGAAAATTCCAGCACAGACGCCGCCGCCCGCCTCGGTGGCCGTGCCCACCGCCGCAGCAGCCACGGTCCCGGCGGTGCAAAAGTCCGCTCCGGCGCCCGCGCCCGAACGAGCCGAAACTCAACCGGAACATTTAGCCGCGGGCGTTGCCGCCGAGGATCCCGCCGTCCCCCGCGTCCCCTTCGGCCGCGGGCCGAAAGACAAGGCCTTCCGCCAAAGCCCCGAGAACCCCCAAAACAAACCAGCCTACTCCCGCGCGTCGAAAGAAAAATCCTTCAGCCGCACCCAGCCGGAGAAATCTTTCAGCAAGAGCCCGCGCAACAAGTCCTTCGGCAAAAACGCTCAAGGCAAGCCGTTCACGAAAAATCCCCAGGATAAACAGGGGAGGCGCTGACCATGTCGCACACCGCTCCGAATCTGTCCTCCAAAACCGTTCCTACTTCCGGCCCCATCACCATGGTGGATGCGATCCGGCAAGCGATGTTCGAGGAAATGGAACGCGACCCAGCCGTCGTCGCCATCGGCGAAGATATCGGCGTGTACGGCGGCGCGTTCAAAGTCACCGACGGGCTGCTCGCGAAATTCGGCCGCGAACGGGTCATCGAAACTCCGATCGCCGAAACCGCCATCATCGGCGCGGCCTGCGGCATGAGCTTCCTCGGCCTGCGCCCCGTCGCCGAAATGCAGTTCATTGATTTCATCGCCTGCTGCTTTAATCAGGTCACCAACTTCGTCGCCAAATCCCATTACCTCTGGGGCGCTCCGGTGCCCATGGTGATTCGCGGTCCTTCCGGAGGAGGCGTGCACGGCGGCCCATTTCACTCCGCGAATCCCGAAATGTATTTCGTGCATACGCCGGGGCTGAAAGTGATTTATCCTTCCACACCGTCGGATGCCAAGGGTCTATTGAAGTCCGCGATACGCGACAACAATCCCGTGCTGTTCTTCGAGCACAAATATCTGTACCGCAGGCTGAAGGAAGAAATGCCGCCGGGCGACTACACCGTGCCCATCGGCAAAGCCATCGTGCGCCGCCCAGGGCGCGACTTAACGATCGTCAGCTACGCGGCCATGGCGCACACGTCCATGGAAGCTGCCGTCGAACTGGCGAAAGAAGGAATCGAAGCGGAAGTGATTGATTTGCGCACGCTGCTTCCGCTCGATAAGGACACCATTCTCAGTTCTGTAAAGAAGACCAACAAGCTGCTGGTGGTGCACGAAGACACGCGCACTGGCGGCATTGCCGGCGAAATTGCCGCTCTCGTCTTCGAAGGCGCTTTTGACGATCTCGACGGTCCGGTAGCCCGCGTCACCGCGCTCGATACGCCGGTGCCGTATTCGCCGCCGCTCGAGGAACGCTTTTTACCCAACACCGAAAAAGTAGTCGCGGCCGCGCGCGAACTGGCAAAATACTAAAGCGGACAAAGGCAGGACCGAGACGATGGGAAAGACCAAGGGCATCAACAACGCCGAATTTGAAGTGGGCAGCGAAGTGAAAATCGCCGACCGTGCTTTCCTCGAGGCTTTTCTGGAGGCCGGCCAGTATCACAACGAGCTGGAGCCGGAGCAGCTGCCCTACGCCGGCAAAATCGCCAGAGTGAAGGCCGTGGACTTCTTCACCGGCGGCGATGAGATTTACACGCTGCAGGGTATCCCCGGCGTGTGGCACGAGGAATGTCTCAGCGCCGCCTAGATTCCGCCTCGTTGAAGTCAGTTCCGCGGCGCGCGTTCGTACCTACAGGAGAAGACCATGGCTGTTGACGTCATCATGCCCCAAATGGGCGAGAGCATTTTCGAAGGCACGATAACCAAGTGGTTGAAAAAGGCCGGAGACAAGATCGAGCGCGATGAACCGCTGTTCGAAATTTCCACCGATAAAGTGGACGCGGAAATTCCCTCACCCTCCGCCGGCGTGCTGAAAGAAATCAAAGTCGCCGAAGGCCAGACGGTGCCGATTCAAACTGTAGTCGCCGTGATCGAAGCCAGCGACGGTGCATCCAGTTCCGCGCCTGCCGCCGCGCCAGCAAAACCCGCAGCCTCCGCGCCCGCGCCGCCTCCCGCTGCGAAATCCGCCGCGCCTGCTCCAGCCGCGCCGCAACAGCAAACGGCGGCTTCAAGCGGTGAAAAAGTTCGCAGCTCTCCGCTCGTCCGCAAAATCGCGCGCGAAAATAATATTGACGTCTCTCAGGTTCCCGGCACCGGCGCCGGCGGACGCGTCAGCAAGAGCGACATTCTCAGCGCCGTGCAAGGCGGTGGCGCGCCGACCGCAGCGGCGTCTGCAAGCGCAGCTCCGGCAGCGACACCGGCTGCTCCGCCGGCCCGTCCAGCGGGAGTTCCGCCAGCCACAGGTGGCGCGAGCGCATCTGCGGTACTCGAAAACGCCGTCCCGCGCGAAAAAATGTATTTCGGCCACTACGAAGTCCAACCCATGTCCGTCATGCGCCAGCGCATCGCCGAGCACATGGTGCTTTCGAAGCACGTCTCCCCGCACGTCTATTCCGTGGACGAAGCGGACATGACCGCCATCGCCACCCTCCGCGCCAAAATGAAGCACAAATTCGAAGAAACCAGCGGCACCAAGCTCACCTTCATGCCTTTCTTCGTGCGCGCCGCCGTCGAAGCCCTGCGCGCCTTTCCCACCGTGAACTCCTCGGTGGACGGCACCAACATCATCCTGCATAAGGAGTGCAACATCGGCATCGCCGTCGCTCTCGACTGGGGCCTGATCGTTCCGGTGATCAAAAACGCCGAGGAGAAAAATTTCCTGGGCATCGCCCGCACCATGAACGACCTCGCCGAACGCGCCCGCGCCAAAAAACTCAAGCCCGAGGAAGTCGCTGAAGGCACTTTCGCCATCACCAACCCCGGCGTCTTCGGCGGCCTGTTCGGCTTGCCGGTAATCAATCAGCCGAACGTCGCCATCCTGGGCCTGGGCACAATCGAAAAGCGCCCCGTGGTAATTGACGACGCGATAGCCATTCGCAGCATGGTCTACCTCACCCTCTCCTACGATCACCGCGTGGTAGATGGCGCCGTAGCCCACCAATTCATGGCCAAACTAAAACACACACTAGAAAATTGGACGGAAAGCATTCTGTAGCGCGCGATATTGGTTTTGAATTTGTAGCGGCCATCCCGCGTTTGCGGGATAGGCGCCTTTGAATTCGCCTTTGTTTTTGACTTTGTAGCGGCCGCCTGCTTTTTTAGGCGGGCGTTGTTGACTTTGTTTCTAGGTTCGACGCAACACGATATAACGTGTCATCCCGAACGGAGTCCCGCGTTTTTTCTTTCCCGTCCCGCGACTGCGGGAGGGGCGCGGGATGCGGCGAGGGATCTGCTTTTCGCGCACCTGTCGAGTCTCTCAGTGGGTCGGCGTCTTGTTCTTGCTTTCAGCTCTTTAGCTATCAACTTTCAACTTCAAACGTCCTAATCTAATCCTATGTCACGCTCCCCGAAACTCGACCCCTGGGGCACCCCACCGTGGAAAATTGACTTCACCCCGTCGCGGCGTAAACTCCCCGCTCACGTGGACTTCGCCGTAATCGGCGGCGGCTTCACCGGCCTCGCTGCCGCTGCGTGGCTGCGCCTGCTCGCCCCCGAAAAATCCGTAGCCGTCTTCGAAGCCGCCCGCATCGGCGCAGGCGCCAGCGGCCGCACCGGCGGCATAATTCTCGCCGAAACCGCCGCCGGGAATCAGCCCGGCCTGGGCGACGTCCTAGCGGGCTTCCAGTCCATCCTCGAAAAATTAAAAGTGCGCAGTGATCTCAAACTGAATGGCGCGTGGGAAATCGCACGCCAGCATAATTCCGGAAAAGCGAAGCCCCAGCGATCGCCGATCACCTGGAACGATTCCGGCACCCTAAGAGTAGTAAATGATGTCCCCGGCGGCACGCTCGATCCCGGCAAACTCGTCAGCGGCCTGGCCGACGCCGCCCAGCGCCATGGCGCGCAAATCCACGAAAGTCACCGCGTGCAGCACATCCATTGGAGCTCGGCACCCGAACTGCGCATTAGCGACGCTCGCGGCATGACACAAAAAATCACCGCGCAGAAAATCCTTTTTGCCACCAACGCCCTGTCGCTTCCCGCAGCGGGCCTCACCGCAATGCACCCGCGGCTGACGCTCGCCGTGCTCACGAGGCCAGTCAGCGAAAAAGTTCTATCCGCGATAGGCCTCGCGCAAAGAAAGCCCTTCTACACCGTGGATTTTCCCTATCTCTGGGGCCGCGTCCGCCCGGACCGTTCCATCGTGTGGGGCGCCGGCCTGGTGCAATCCCCGGATGCCGACGATCTCGAGAAAGTGGACATCGCCGCCGAAGAATCGGCAGCAGCCTTCGATCGCCTCGAAGACCGCATCCGCCACCTGCATCCCACTCTAGAAAAAATAAGATTCTCGAAGCGCTGGGGTGGTCCCATCCTCTTCCGCGATTCCTGGAAGCCGGTCTTCGACTGGCACCCGGAAAGCGTCGCGAGCGGCGCCACCCGGAAGCGCGGAGAATCGAATGACGGCGGCGCGCCCCGCAACGCAATCGTTCTCGGCGCCTACGCCGGCCACGGCGTAGCGCTGTCCTCCTACCTGGGAACCTGGGCCGCCGAAGTCCTGCTCGAACGCCGCGACCTGCCAAAATGGAGCTCTCTCAAGCCGTAAGAGGAACCGATGCCGCTCATTTCCGTCACGCGCTTGCGAGTCCGCTCCTTCCTCTATCTCCCGGAATTTCTCTGGGACACACTCCGGTCCGTGCGCCAGGTGCAGCGCAGCCCTGGTTTTCTCGGCGGCAGACTGTTGGTGAACTCTGGCTACGTTTTCTGGACCATGACCGCTTGGCAGGACGAAGCGGCCATGAACGCCTATCGCACCAGCGGCGCCCATCGCCAAGCCATGCCCAAGTTGCTGAACTGGTGCGATGAAGCCGCGGTGGTGCACTGGACGCAGGACTCCGCGGAAATCCCCGAGTGGCAGCAGACGGAAAAGTACATGTCGGAAAAAGGCAGGCTCTCGAAAGTAAATCATCCGTCCGGGGTGCAAACGTCGCAGCAAATTCCCGCGCCACAACCGAGCCGCATCGCACAAACGCTCAAACCAGCGCGCTAGACTTTTAGAGCAACGCCGGGCAGATCAACCCCGGGCGGCGCAAAGCCGGGGACCGCGCTCCGAACTGTCACCGAATTACCACCTCCATCATCCAAGCTGTGGCGGGACACGCGACGGGTACTCTCCGATCAATCGACTCACGAAGTCTGTGCCCCGACGCAGCGTTCTGCGGAAGCGTGCCACAAGCCGTGCTATATTTTAGCCGCTATCAGCGCTGCTTTTTTTCGTCGTGGTCCCGGAGGAGGCTCCCGTGCAATTCTTTCGATCGCGCAACCGGCAATTTTTGGTTGCAGTTGTGCTCGCGCTCGTCGCGTTATACGGAGCCGTATCCTTCCTTCCAATCCAAGGCCGCTCCACCTCGCTGGCAGCGGCCAGCAACGCCGGGTGCCCCAGCGATAACAGCGGCCTCAGGCTCCCGCCGGGTTTTTGCGCGACGATCTTCGCCGACGGCATCGGCCACGCGCGGCACATGGTAGCGGCGGGCGGCGTGCTCTACGTAAATACCTGGTCGGGTGAATATTACGGTAACGACACGCCACATGCGGGCGGATTCCTGGTGGCGTTGCAAGACAAGGCGGGCGCCGGGAAAGCCGACGTGCAGGAACGATTCGGTGAAACCGTCGCGAGTGGCGGCCACGGCGGCACTGGAATCGGCCTGTACAACGGCTCGCTCTATGCCGAGAGCAACGACCGCATCGTGCGCTACACGCTGCCGGCGGGTTCCATCGTCCCGCAGGAAGCTCCGGTGACCATCGTCTCGGGATTGCCGCTCACTGGCGATCATCCCATGCATCCATTCACGATTGACGCCGCCGGTCTGCTGTACGTGGACGTCGCGAGCGCCACGAATTCGTGCCAGCTGAAAAATCGCACGCTGAATTCACCGGGGGCCGACCCGTGCACAGAGCTGGAGACGCGCGCCGGCATCTGGCGCTATGACGCGAACATGCCCGACCAGCATTTCTCCAGCGCCGAGCGCTTCGCCACCGGGATTCGCAACGGCGAAGGATTTGCGATTGACTCGAGCGGCCGCATGTTCGTCACGCAGCACGGCCGCGACCAGCTGCATTCGAACTGGCCGGCTCTCTCTAAGCCCGACCAGGAGGCCACCCAACCCGCCGAAGAAGTGCTATTGCTGAAAGAAGGCGGCGATTACGGCTGGCCCGAGTGCTACTACGACGCCATCCAGCAAGAACTGGTGCTCGCGCCGGAATATGGCGGCGACGGCGGCAAGAAGCTAGGCGTATGCGCGCAGAAAACCGCTCCCGTCGCGGCATTTCCGGCGCATTGGGCGCCCAACGGAATGGTGTATTACGGCGCGCAACAATTTCCCACGCGCTACCAGGGCGGCCTGTTCATCGCCTTCCATGGCTCGTGGAATCGCGCGCCCTATCCGCAGGGCGGCTACAACGTGGTGTACCAATCACTCCAGGGCGAGCGTGCCGGCGGCAGCTGCGAAATATTCGCCGATGGTTTTGCCGGTGGCGTGAAGTCGCCGGACGGAGCCGCGCATCGTCCCAGCGGCGTGGCCGTCGGCCCCGACGGAGCGCTGTACATCTCCGACGATGTGCGCGGGCGAATTTACAAAGTGGTCTATCATCCCGATCTTGCTGCGGGTGGCAGAGGCGTCCGCGATGGTGGCGGGCATGTGACTCCGTGTCCCAGCGCCGCGGCACCTGCCGGCGCAATCGCGCATGCCGCCGCCGAGCCGCCCGAAGGCACGCATCCCGATGCCGGTGCCGCCACAACCTCAGCTAGCGCTGTGCCGAAAGGAGCGACGTCCAAAATGGTCGCGCTCGGCGCGCGCATCTATAGCGGCCAGGTCGGCGGAGCCCCCTGCACCGGCTGCCATGGCGATCACGGCCAGGGCTCGCCGCTCGGTCCCGCTCTTACAGCGCATAAGTGGCTATGGAGCGACGGCAGCTACGCCGGGATCCGCAAAACAATCAGCGACGGCGTGCCGCAGCCCAAAAATTATCGCAGTCCCATGCCCGCAATGGGCGGCGCGCAACTGAGCAGCGACCAGGTGGCGGCTCTCGCGGCGTACGTGTACAGCATCAGTCACGCGGCGCGAGGCGATTCAGCGCAGTAGAAGTAAATGCGCTCTTTCTGACCTTCTGGCCCTGCCGCGTTCGGCGCGACCCAGCACGTCCCGCGCATGCTGCCAGGCGTAACCGGCAATGGATGCGACACGCCCGCCGGACAGATTGCAAAGTGTTCGCAACGGAAGTGCCCGGAAAGCCCTTCCGGGAAGCTGCATTACTGAATCCATTGCTCTCTTTATTGAATTCGCTGGCGCAGGTCCTCGGCGAATCCTTCCACCTGGCTCATGGCCACAATCCGTATGCCTTCGCCGGCGAATAATTTCTCGACGAACACGTGCCGCGCATTTTCCGCGTCCGGCGCCGTATCCGTGATGGCGGTAATTTCCGCCAGCACATCGCGCGCGTGAATGCACCCAGCCGTGTAAGCCAGCGCCTTCGCCTGCGGCAAATCGCGCCGCAGCGAAACCGACCGGATAAAACCGCGCACGCCATTCTGATAGCCGTAATCCAACCGCATGGGATCTCCAGGCTGCGTAAAACCCTCCACGCGCACGCGATGCTCCAGCTTCCCCAGTATGCGGTGCCGCCGGAACACATCGTTCAACTTGTCCCGCATCCAGTCCCGCGTATTCTGCAGTAGGCCGCCCTTGCGCCGCGCAGGAGGCGTCACCTGCTCGCGGTACAGCCGGTCCAGCTCCGCGTCAAAATTTTCCGCCAGCAGACCTTTCGGCGGGCTCAGCTGCAGCATGTTGGAAATGTTCTGGTCCAGTTTCTGCAGGTAAAGCGCCACGTCCGCCGCTGGACCGCGCAACCGCGCATCAAACTCCGGCGCGAGCGCATGCAAAAGATCCTCGTCCGCGTCGGGATGCACGCGCCGCACCCGCGCAAATTCCGCGGGCTCCTCGATCAACCTCATCGCCAGTCGCGCCCCGGACATTTCCTCCAGCAGCACGCCGATATTCACCCACTCATCGCGCGCCAGGTCAGGGACATAGCGCAGAATGCGATATTGGAATGTATTTCTCGCTTCTTCATCCGTCGCCACAGGTGACACGGTTTACCTCCTCGTCAAAAAGCAAATGGCAAACTGCGCGCCACAACAACGCACAAATCTACGTGACACTGCGAAAGTTCAGCACACCACCCAACAGCCGGCCCTGAAAAATTCTCACCCCACCATCAACTCCGCACCCCTACTTCCAATTCGGAAACGGCCGCGCCGATGATTTCCATGCCGACACAATCAATTCCCGCACCAGCTTCCTCGGCCGCAAAAGCTGCTCCAGCATTTTTTCCAACGCTTCCGCATCGAAGTCATACCACTCCGGCGGAATCTGCCCGTAAATTTCCTCCAGCGCCGTCTCTTCAATCCTCTCCACTCGCGCGATCCAGGCTTCGAACGAATCCATCCCGCGCGCGCCCTCATACACCCGGTGCCGCGCGTACAATCCCCGCAGCGGCGCATCCGGAAAATTCCATTCCGCCGCATTAAAACAGAACCCGTTATCAATCATCCGCGCGCAATAACGCGTGGCCGCCCCCGCACCGCGCCCGGCTCCGTCCCCCTCGCGAAAAAATATCGCCTGCCGTCCGTTGGTGTTGCAGGTCCATTTGTCGAACACCAGCATCCCGCAGAATTCCGCGATGTTGGTCACTTCGCGAAGTTGTTCGTCCGGAAGAAAATCGTACACCGCCACGTCCGCCAGATTTCCCGGATAGCGCGAACCAAATTGCTTCCCCGCCTTGCACGGAGCGCGCCCGCGCCCCAGCTGAATCACCAGATCCTCGGTGTGCGCGATCAGCTCCGCCCGCACCTCCACCACTTCCGGCTCCGCCACAGACAGCCCCAGCTTCGCCGCCAATCTCGTACCCAGCAATTCGTTCGCCAGGATCCGCAGCCCCTGCGGGTTGTTCTGGAATTTCACCACGTAATACGCCTGATTCGAGCAGCGCATCAAATGCGATTGCGCCCCGCGATGCATTCTCCGCACCTGTTCGACCGCCAGCGCCATCCCGCGCCCATGCTAACGGTCCACAAAGCCGCGCGGCAGGCGAATTATTTTCAAACTGGGAACGTACCGCAAAGGTGCACTACCGCGAACATCCGCGCGCCATGTTTCGCTTCAGCACACCAGCCGGCTGCGCATCAGAGCAGGCAACACGGAAACAACGCCACCAGGAAATACAGAGCAGGGAAGTGGGGAATCAAATTCCGCAACGCGCGCGAGGATCAAAATGCCAACGTCGCGCAAAAAAAAACGCGGAACCGTCAGCGCCCGATGCAGCGCACACGGCCCCGCGTAATGATGTTCCGAAGCCAAAAACGCGTCAGCGTTTCTTGCGCTTGGCGGCTTTCTTCGCCTTGCCCTTTTTCTTGGCAGCTTTTTTCGCGGGCTTCGTTTTCTTCTTGGCTGCGGCCTTCTTCTTCGGCGCGCTCTTCTTGGCCGCGCTTTTCTTCGCAGCAACCTTCGCCTTCGGAGCAGCCGCCGGCTCTTCATCCCCGTCCGGCTCTTCCTCGACGATTATGTCCTCCACTTCCTCTACGATCTCTCCGTGAGGGGGTTCCGCGCCTTCTTCCCCCTCTTCCTCTTCGTAACGGGGTAGCTCGTCATCTTCCTCATCATGCTGTTTGGCGTGAAACATGGATCCCTCCCTGGGTATCGGGCTTCAAAAAGATCGTATTAGGCCCTGCGCGCATATAATCGGAGTACCGGAAGTTTGTCAAGATGCAAGGCCCCGAAAACGTTGTTCCGCCAAGAATATTTGAGGAAATCGCTGCAGGAGGGATGTAACAAAAGGTTACAGATTAATACAAGCTACCGATAATCAATAGCTTATAGCCAGTGCAGAATGCCGTCGCAATTAGCGCTGAATAGTCAAAACATCGCCAGCTTTCAAAGGCCGCTCGTCTAGAAACGAATTTGTCTGCCGAATGCTCTCGACGCTGGTCTTGTAAGCATGCGCAATCGAGTACAGCGTCTCGCCCTGCTTCACATGATGCTCCACAGTCGCAGGCCTGGCACCGTCGCCGCTCGCCGCCACATTACGCACCGAAACCGCCGCGCCGCCGCCGTTCCCAGCAGCAGGACGCGCCGCCGATTTCGCAACAGCGGAGGCTGAGCGCGCGGGATCATCCCCCGAGCCCCCGGCATAAATCTTCAATCGCGAACCGCGCGGCACGCTCGGCCCGTGAATATTGTTCCAGCGTTTCAATTGCGCCACGCTCACATCAAAACGTTCCGCAATCCCTTCCAGCGTGTCGCCGCGCACCACGCGGTAATGCACCAGCCGCACCGCGGGCGGTGCCGCCGGCACGTTCAGCATGAATCCCGCCGGGACCACCGCATGCGCTTCCAAATGATTCGCCGATTCAATCCCAGCCACGGTCACGTGGTAGTGCCGTGCAATGTCGGAAAGCGTTTCGCCTTGCTCCACAGTGTGCAGCCGCCAGGTCGTCCACTTGTCTTCCGGAACTTGGCTGATCACGTTCAACAATTTTTCGCCGTACCCCGCGGGCAACTTCAATTCAAAGCTCGGATCGCTCGGCGTCACGCTGCGCAGCATTTCAGGATTCAACTCGCGCAGATCATCCAGATCCGCGCCGGTCGCGTCCGCCACCAGCCGCAGATCAATCGCATGCGCCGGATGAATCACGTCCACCGGAGCTGGCTTCTCCGGCGCCACCTGCACGCCATACAGCGAAGGATCCTTCGCCACCAAAGCCATCGCAATAATAATGGGCACGTAGTTCTGCGTCTGCTTCGGCAGCGCGTGGCGCTTCTGCAGTTCCCAGAAATCCGCGTAACCGGTGCGCTCTACGGCCTTCACCACGTTCATCGGCCCCGAATTGTACGCCGCCATTACCAGGTACCAGTCTCCGAACATGTCGTACAGGTCGCGCATGTGCCGCGCCGCCGCCCGCGTGGCCTTCTCCGGATCGCTACGCTCATCCACATAATAGGTCCGATCCAGATCGTATTCTTCGCCCCGGAACGGCATGAATTGCCACAATCCCCGCGCCCCGGCGCGCGATACCGCCGACGGCTGGAATGCCGATTCCGCCTGCGCCAGATACATCAAATCCTGCGGCACGCCTTCTTCTTTCAACACCCGCCGGATCATATCGTTATAACGTCCGGAACGATCCAATCCGTGCTCCATCGTCGCGCGGCCCCGGGTAGTCGTAAAATAACTCAAATATTGCAGCACTGAATCGTTCACCGTCAGCGGCAGATCGTGCGGCACGCGCATCAATTCTTTTTCCGCCTGCGCCGCCAGCCGCGGGTCGCCCTTCGGCAAGGTCATGTCCGCCAGCTCGTCAATCGGCGCCGGAGTGCCAGTGCCCTCTTCCTCTTCGTCGGCATCTTGCTTGGCGCTGCGCTCGTAGGAATGCAGCGTCTCGCCAATCTGATCGAACAGATCCGAAAGCCGCGGATCGGAATCCACCTGGAAGCCGCTCGCCAGCATCAATTCCACGGCGCGATCGTAATCCGCATGCGCCTTGTCGAAATCGCCCGACTTATATTCTTTCTGCGCGGTGTTGAAGATCACTTGCACTTTGTCAATGAGGACGTCAATAGCAGGACGGGTGTCGTATAAGGAAGTCAGGAAAACGGTGTGCTCGGGAAAGGGCAGCGCTTCGCGCGCAAATTCGGGGACCGGCGCTGGAGTCGCCGCTGGAGGACGCGCCTTCGCCTGCTTGCTGGATACCGTGTCGTTGCACGCCGCGAGCGCGAACGTTCCCACCGCGGCAATTCCGGCGCAGCACAACCAGCTCAAACGGCGCACTCGGCTCACTCCGCCGCTCACCTGCTCTTGCCCAACGACCCTCAGCTTCATGGTCTTCGTCCATCCTTGCGACGCGCCATACTTCTCCGCAGGATTCTCCGAAGCAACTTCGGGTCACTAGCTTGCTTCATCCAACGCGGCGCCGCGTCGTTCGCCCCTCTTAAAGGGCTACGGGAATCTTACGAACTACCCACGCCCGGGTCAATGGCCTTGCCGTACCAGCCATTGTCATACTCGGGACATCGCCAGCGTCCCCGTCGCCGCCACGCCGCCGTCCGATCACCCGCCATCCCTGCCTAAAATTCATCGGCAAATATCAGCTCCGTATCACCCCGCAGCGTCAACCGTCCTTCGCTGCTCGTCCCATTTTTCGGATTCCAATCACACGAGCTCTAATAGCCCCGCCAATATTCCGTTCCACTCTTCATACAAAGCCCGTTGCTTGTGCCCTTCGCGCTTAATCTAAATTGTGTGTAATCAATGACTTATGCAGTGCCAAGTTTTTGACCTACTCTGGCTATCCATCTGCATTTGCCATTTCATTCGTCGCATGTTGAGGCAATCGGTCCCACACGAATATGCCCAACAGCGGGAGGGGAACGGCATGAACTTCGGTCGTCGTCTGTTCGGGGCTATCGGCACTTTCTTCATCTTCTTCGCAGCAATTCTAGTGGCGCCATCCGCCTTGCGCGCGCAAACCTCCACTCTCACTGGCACAGCTCTTGATTCGTCCAGCGCCGCCGTTACCGATGCCACCGTCACCGCGACCAACGCCGCCACCGGGGTGACTCGCACCACTACGACGACCAGCACCGGCGCTTACACGATTCCCAACCTGCCGCCAGCCGTTTACACCATCACGTTCACCAAAGACGGCTTCAAGACCGCGAAATTCCAGGGCATCACGCTCACCGTGGATCAGACGCTCACCTTGGATTGCAAATTTGAAGTTGGCGCCTTGTCCGCAACCGTCGAAGTCAATTCCGACTCCGTGGCGAACGTGGACACTGAAACTCCCACGCTCAGCAACGTCGTCGAGCACACCCAGATGGTCGAACTGCCGCTGATCCTGCGCGATCCTTATCAACTCGTGCTGCTCGGCCCCGGCGTCACCCAATCCGACAGCGGCCTCGGCGGCGTTTCCATCAATGGCGGCCGCGAGCGCAATAACAATTTCCTTCTCGACGGCACCGACAACAACGATGCCGACGTTCCCGGCGCCCTCGGAGGTCTCACCTCGCAGAATCCCGATTCCACCCAGGAATTCCGCGTCCTTACCAACAATTTCGCTCCCGAATACGGACGCAACAACGGCGCCGTCATTGACGTAATCACGCGCAGCGGCACCAACACTTTCCACGGCAATCTGTTTTATTTTGGCCGCTGGGACGCCCTCGGCGCCCGCGACTACTTCAATCACCAGATCGACCCCACCACCGGTGACGTCGCCGCCAAGAATCCCTACGTCCGCAATCTGTACGGTGGTTCTCTGGGCGGGCCCATTCGCAAGGACAGGACTTTCTTCTTCTTCAACTATCAAGGCGATCGCTTCGTCACCTCGTTAACCAATACTGCGACCGTGCCTACCGCCGCTTTCGACTCGGGAATTTTCAACTACACCAATCCCAGCAATGGCGCAACTCAGAATGCCATCAACGTCACCGTGCCCGGCGCGCTCAATAACGCCACAGGCGTCGGTCTCGATCCCACCGTCCAGCAAATCCTGTCGCACTATCCCGCGCCCAACATCAATAATTCCGATGGCATCACCGGTCTGCTCTTCTTCCCCACGCAGTCCCGCGAAAGGGATGAAGACGTCACCGCTAAAGTCGATCAAAAAATTGGCAAGAACAATGATCTTTACGTTCGTTACGTTTTCAATTGGTTCCGCGACCCGGATCCATTCCATTCAGACTCCTTGCCCGGCGGGATCGGCGCCATCGGTGAATCCGCCAAGACGCAATCCTGGTCCGTCGGCTTGACTTCCACTTTTGGAGCCACGCTCTCGAACGAAGTTCGCTTCGGCGCCAATCGCAACACCAACCCCTTCTCTTGCAATGGAGCTCTCGCCGACTCGATTGCCAGCGCCAGCGGAAACTTCGTGGATACTTTCGGCCGCGGCGCGGACTTCACCCTTCCCGGCTTTAGCGTTCCTAACGTTGCGGACTTCGGTTGCGCTTCCCTGGGCTTTACCAACAGCCAGGAACGCCATACCGGAACCTACCAGGCTCTCGACTACGTCACCAAAGTCCTGGGTTCGCATACCATCAAATTCGGCGGCGAATTCCGTGATGTCTATTCCAACAACAATTCTAATTTCAGCTCGCGCCAGCAATTTCAGTTCAACACCGCGACCGATTTCGGCGTCTCGGTGCTTCAGGGCATAAATCCGCAAGTGGACAACATCACTCTCGAAGATGAAGTGTCCGGTCTGCTTGGCCTGGTTGCAGAGGCCAACCAGACTCAGTATTTCAACCTTGCCGGAGACCGCCACAAGTTCGATGAACTGAATTTCGATCAGCACGAAGTAGGATTGTTCGTGCAGGACGTTTATAAAGTAAGATCGAACCTCTCGATCACCTATGGGCTGCGCTGGGATTGGTACGGCGTACCCTTTGAACGGGGCGGCAACCTATCGAACTTGTTAACTGACCCGAGCGGATTCGCTCCCTTCACCTTCACTCCCGTGGGACCCGGCACAGGACACCAGCTCTACCCGGGATACAACAAAGATTTCGAGCCTCGGCTCGGGTTCGCCTGGGATCCTTTCAAGACCGGCAAGACCTCCGTGCGCGGCGGCTTCGGCCTGTTCACCGACCGCGTTTACGGTAATCTCTTCGGCGATGCGCGCGGCAACCCGCCGTTTCAGCCGAGCTTCGTCAATCTTCCCCTGGAGTCGAGTGGTCTCGGTCCCGGTTCGCAACTGCAGAATCAGACGGCGCCTGCTCAGGTGGCTCCTTCCGCCATTGTGCAGCAGGGAGCCCAAACCTTTCCGGACATTTTCTCAACCGGCTCGAATTGCGGCACCGGTCAGACCTGCTCCGGCATCAAGCCGCCACTGATCGCCACGTGGAACCTCGGAATTCAACGCGAAATCGCATCAAACCTGATTGTCGAGGCCAACTACGTGGGCAATCACGGCACTAGAATTCTCAGAGTTGTGGATGGCGCGCCCCCGCAACCAGCCCTGGTCTCGCAACTCGAGACGTTCTGCGCTAATCCCGCCAACGCCTTCGGCTGCAGCGAATCCACTCTGCAGTTCAGCAATCTTTTCTTGGGCCAGGAATTCGGCGTGTTGCCGTTTGACGCCGTCAACAACAACGCCTTCATTGACGCTTTCTTCGACGAAAGCAGCGGCCATTCCTGGTACAACGGCCTGCAAATTCAGGTCACCGAACGCAACTTCCACGGCTTGCAGATCCAGGGCTCTTACACCTATGCCCACGCTCTGGACGATTCCTCCGACCCACTCTCTGATACCCTCGGCAATGGCAATTTCCCGATCGATTCCTTCGATCTGCGCCGCGAGAAAGGCAACTCCGGTTTTGACACCCGCCATCGCGGCGTCATCAATTTCGTTTACCAGCCCAACATCGGCCGCGGCAAGGCTCGCTTCAATGAAGGTTTCGTCGGGCGTGCGTTGGCAGGTTGGGAACTCAGCGGCATCGCCGCCTTTCAGACCGGCTTGCCGTATGACATCTTTGGCACCGCCGACACCCTACACACCAATCTCGCCGACCGCGCCACCGTCGTGAACGCCTCCGTCTTGAAAACGGTTCCGTCCATGGGCGCGTTCGTCCCCAGCAGCGCCGTTTTCACCGGAGAAAATCCCCTGGCCTTCAACCCGGATAACGCCGCCATCATGCCGATTCCTTTCGACGTGCCTTCCAACGTCGGACGCAATCACTGGTACGGCCCGGGCATCAACAACTGGAATTTCAATCTCGCGAAAACCACCGCCATCACCGAGCGGCTGAATTTCCAGCTGCGCTTTGAGTTCTACAATATGTTCAACCGAACTCAATTCAACAAGCCGGACAATACCATCGGCGATCCCAATTTTGGCTACTCCACGTCGCAAGTCGGCCAAAACGACGGCACCACCGGAGCACGCCAAGTCCAAATCGGCGCAAAGTTCAACTTCTGAATCGCGCCACAGCGCGATTCACCCTGAGATTCGGCAGTACCGAATCTCAGGGTCCGCTCGACAGCGGGAATCAGAATCGCTACTAGCGCACCTCAGAGCGCCATCGGTGTAGCGTTACCGCCGATCGCGCTTCGTAGTCCGCGCTGCTGAGCACGCAAATCCTGGGGGAGGGGCGCTGCTTGCTCCGCCCCAGCTTGCCACAACCTCAACCACGCCGCAGACTCGCCGTAGCCTTTCTCTGCGCTCTATGCGTCTCTGCGGTAATATTCGTTTCTCTGTGCCTCTGTGGCAAAAGTTCTTCACGCCAGCGCCTGCCGCAAATCCTCAATCAAATCAACCGCATCCTCCAACCCAATCGAAACACGCACCGTCCCAGGCTCCACTCCCGCCTCCCGCAATTCCGCCACGGACATCCGGTAATGCGACGAATACATCGGCAGCACCACCAAAGATTCCGCGCCCCCCAAACTCACCGCCAACAAAAACACCCGCGTCCGGTCGCAAAACCTCCGCGCAGCCGCCAACCCGCCCTTCATATCGAAAGCCATCATCCCGCCGAATCCCTTCATCTGCCGTTTCGCCAGCGCATGATCCGGATGCGAAGCCAGACCCGGATAGTGCACCCGCGCCACCCTCGGATGTCTCTCCAGAAATCGCGCCACAGTCAAAGCCGTCTCGCACTGCCGCCGCACCCGCAATTCCAAAGTCTTCATCCCACGAATCAGCAAGTATGCCGCCTCCGGATCCATGGACCCGCCCAAATAAATGATCATGTCGCGAATCTTTTCGATCAGCGAATGTCTTCCCGCCGCCGCCCCCGCAATCACGTCCGAATGTCCGGAAAGATATTTCGTCGCGCTGTGCATCACCAAATCAAATCCCATCGCCAGCGGCTTCTGCAGCACCGGGCTCGCAAAAGTATTGTCAATCAGCGCCAGCAGATCCCATTCCTTCGCAAACGCAATCGCCTTGTGCAAATCCACCAGCCGCAAAGTCGGATTCGTCGGCGTCTCGATATACAACACCTTCGTCCGCGGATTCACCAGCCGCTCGATCCCCGCCAAATCCGTCTCCACGTGCCGCACCACAATCCCCATCCGCGGAAATACGTCGCGCATCAGCCGGTACGTCCCGCCATACAACGCGCGCGTCGCAATCACTTCATCTCCGGTCTTCAGCACCAAAAGCAGCGCGCTGGAAATCGCCGCCATCCCCGAAGCCGTCACGATTGCTGCCTCCGCGCCCTCCAGCGCCGCGATTTTCGCTTCCGCCACCGAAAGCGTCGGGTTCCCATAACGCGTATAGATGTATGCCGGCCGTTTCCCCTCGGCCCACAGCTTCAACTCCTCCGTATTCGCAAACGTAAAATTCGCCGTCCGCGAAATCGAAGTTCCCACCGGCGAGCTCACGCGAAATTTATCTTCCCCCGCGTGGATGGCAATCGTAGCGTCCGCCAATCGGCGGCCCTGCACAGTTTTTTTCATGGCGAGCAAGCTTGCCGCAGCCGGTCAAATGACCTCAAGCTCCAATTTGGCGGAATCGCTGCGCCGCAGCTTGCGGAACGCTCACCCAGCCAAGGATTTTCACTTCGTATCGGCCCCCCGGCTTTGCGGGGCCCGTGCCTTGGAAGTCGCTTTTCTGGCGGCGCATCCTCGCGCGACGCAACCAGAGCGCCGCCCGGGCTTCATTTCTGCCCCGCTGTTCCTGAAAAAAACGGGGATTTTCCTTGCACACCCGCCCGGTTTCGCCTTCTATTTGCTGCTGTTTTCGCCTAGTACTTCGCCGGATTTCCCTTCGCGGCCGCTTTTCCATGCCATCATTAAGCTATAGGTTCCGGCCTTTTCGCTGCGTCTAGCGGCTTTCGTGAGAGGAAACGATGCGCAATAAGCTCAGCTCTGTGCTGATTCTCTGCATGTCAACCGTCTGCCTATCGGGCTGCGACCTGTTGCGGGTCGCTGGACCTTGTTATGGCGTAGGCTGCCCTACCGGAACTGCTGGCCACAATGGCCAATACAAACCAGGCGAAGCCCCGAAAGCCCAGAACGCCTCCGCCCCAGCTCCAACAAAATCCGTCACCGCGCCAGCTCAATCCGCATCCGCCGCGGCGCAGCCCAACATCGTATTACCCAGCTCCGTGCAGTCCACCGCGCCCGCGCAACCTGGCAGCGCGCAGGCCGCTAACACGCAAGCTGTGACTCCTCAACCGGCACCGGCGCAAAACGCGAGCGCCCAAACGAAACCCTCGCCGTTCCATGCCATCGGTGAATTCTTCGAGCGCCTGATCCCGCACCACAACGGCGGCGCAGCTTCCGGCGCAACCAACTAGCAGCCTGTGCATACATTCGCAAAGACCGAGCGGAAGACTCCGCGCGAGAACTCCCAGGCGATTCGCAGTCGTTTCAAGCCGCTAGCCACTCATCACTAGCCACTGCCTTTTTCCCGAACCGAATTGCCTCTGAATTCGTCGCCTTACGTTTTTATCAGAATTTTTATCTGTGTCCATCAGTGGTGATTTTCACTTCCTCGCTCTAAGCCGAAGCCGACCGCCCGTTCTCCTCGACCTCCTCCCCCGCATGATGCGGTTTATGCGCCGCGATCACTTTTTCCGCAATCTCATTCGGCACATAATCGTAATGCGAAAACTCCATCGCATAACTCCCTCTGCCCTGCGTCAAAGAAATCAATTCGTTCGCATAACTCAACATCTCTGAAAACGGCACCAAAGCCTTGATCACCACACTCCCCGCACGCGCTTCACTCCCGCTGATTTTTCCGCGCCGCCCGCTCAGATGCCCCATCAAATCGCCCGAATACTGATCGGGCGCATAAACCTCCACCTGCATGATGGGCTCCAGCAGCGCCGGACGCGCCTGCTTCATCGCCTCCTTAAACGCCAGCGACCCCGCAATCTTGAACGCCATGTCGCTGGAATCCACATCATGATATTTCCCGTCGTACAAACTCACGCGGAAATCCACCACCGGAAATCCTGCCAGGTACCCGCGCTCCGCCGAATCCCGCACGCCCTTTTCCACCGACGGAATCCAGTTCTTCGGAATCGCTCCGCCGAACACATCATCTACAAACTCAATCCCCTTGCCGCGCGGCAGCGGTTCCAGCTTGATGCGGCACAACCCGAACTGCCCGTGTCCGCCGGTCTGCTTCTTATGTTTGCCTTCCGCATCAGCCTTCGCGCGAATCGTCTCGCGGTAAGGAACTTTCGGCGGATGAATCATCAATTCCACGTGATAGCGCTTGCGCAGTTTCGCCACCACCACTTCGATGTGCTGCTGCCCCGCGCCACTGAGCAGAAATTCCTTGGTCTGCGGATCGCGCCCGAACCGCAGCGCCAAATCCTCCTCCAGAATTTTGTGAATCGCCACCCCAATGCGATCTTCATCCGCGCGCGTCTTCGGTTCCACCGCAAAGGTAATTGAAGGCTCCGGAATCCGCGCCGGCGCGCAGAAAATCTGCGCGTTCTTGTCGCCCAGCGTTTCGCCGGTGGTGCTCTCCTTCAACTTCGCGATCGAACCGATATCCCCCGCATGCAGCTCGCTCACCTCCGTCCCCGCTTTTCCCTGCATCACTTGGATGTGCTGAAATCGCTCCTGCGACCCACGATTGAAATTCGTCAGCGTCGCATCATTCTTCAGCACCCCAGACATCACCTTGAAATAAGTGATCCGCCCCGCAAAAGGATCCGCCAGCGTCTTGAACACAAACACCGAGAGCGGCCCGGAATCGCTGATCGCGCGCTCCACCGCTTCGCCTTTGTGGTCCGCGCTCTTATGGCACACGATCTTCCCGCGCGCCGCCGGCGATGGAAAAATCGCCACCATTAGATTCAGCACCGCATCACTCCCGATATTGTGCAGCGCCGAGCTGAGCATCAGCGGAAACAGCCGCTTCGCCAGCACCGCCTCGCGCAGACCCATCACCAGATCGTGTACCGGCAGCGTCCCCTGATCGAAAAATTCCTGCATCAACGCGTCGTTGCCTTCCGCCACCATTTCCACCAGCGTCTCGTGTCCTAATTTCGCTTCATCCGCCAGCGCCTGCGGAATTTCCTCGATTTTCGCGATGCCGTTGCCATCCGGCGCGTAAATCAGCGCCTTCATCGTGATCAGGTCCACCACACCGCGAAATCCTTTTTCCCAGCCGATCGGCAATTGAATCGGCACCACGCCGCGTCCGAAAACCTGTTGCACGGAATCCAGCGCCCGCTCGTAGCTTGCCAGGTCCCGGTCCATCCAATTCAGCAAGAACGCGCGCGGCAGATCGTACTCAGTGGCGTAATCCCACACTTTCTCGGTCACCACCTGCACACCGGCCGCCGCGTCCACTAGAATCAGCGCCGCATCTGCCGCGATCAGCGAGGATTTTGTTTCGTTGATGAAAGTCGAATAACCGGGAGTATCCAGCAGATTGATCTTGGTTTTTTCAGGCTGCGCCGGAGCCTGCCACTCCGCGTACGCCACGCCCGTATTGATCGAAATCTTCCGCGCCACCTCTTCTTCATCCCAATCCGTCGTTGTCGATCCCTCTGTGACTTTTCCCAGCCGCGGCGTCATCCCCGCCGTGAACAGTAACGACGACACTAGCTGGGTTTTCCCCGTGTCGCCGTGGCCGACAATGCCAACATTTCGAATCCATTCAGTGTTGTAGTTTTTCATGTTTCACCTCGTTAGATTTAAACAGCTAACTGAAAAGTGTCCGCCGGCGCACAGTGTTGACTCTGTAGCGCCCGGTCCCGCAGCGCGGGACCGGGCAGCCGTTGCCGTTGGTTTGCCGTTATCTTTCTCTGTGTTCTCCGCTCTTCTCGGTGTCCTCTGTGTCAATGTTCTCGCCTTTCTCTGCGTCCTCTGCGCCTCTGCGGTAATCTTTCGCTGCTGCCTCACCGCAAGAAACTCGCGCCTACCCAACACGATTTGGCACCACGACGCGCGCGCACACCACTCCGAATAGGCATTTCGCAAGGGAATAAAACAGACGTCCAATCCGACCTGTAATGCGAGGCGTACATCATCACGGCGCCGCCCCCCGGCGGTTGCGCACATGACCCTGCGGAAACCCGGATGCTAGCACACGCCCCGCCGCCGATTCAACCGCAAGAAACCGTGCCCCGGGAACCCGCTACTTACGCTCTAATTTCGCCTTCCGCAACTGCCACGCATCGCGCGGAATCCGCTTCATCTCGAACAAATCAGAAGTCCGCGCGTACCACCCCGCCCCATGCATGCGCCCGAGCAGCTTCAACCCCGGCGTATCAATATGATGTTTCACGGGATCGAGCACAAATTCATCGCGCACATGCATCGCCAGTATTCGCCCCAGCACCAGCCCACTCTCCTTTCCCAACTCCACGATTTGCATCAGCTCGCACTCCATCGAAACCGGACTCTCCGCAATGCGCGGCGGCTTAACGTGCACGCTCGCAACGGTCGCGAGGCCTGCCTCGTGCGCCTCACTCACCTCGCGCTCGAATTCGATCGCCGTGATGTTCATCCGTTCGCGCGCTTCTTCGGAAACCAGATTCACTACAAACTGCCCCGTGTCGCGAATATTCTGCCGCGTATCCTTCGGCCGCCCCGGATCGTGGCTGCCAATCCCAATCCCCACCACCGGAGGATCCCCCGCCAGCGCGTTGAAAAAAGAGAATGGCGCCGCATTCAACTGCCCCTGCAAATCCTGCGTCACGATCCAAGCAATCGGCCGCGGCACAATCGTCGAAACCATCAACTTATACCGCTCTCGAGCATCAATCGTGGCAAAGTCAAACAGCATCGTAAATCCTCCCAGTCCAGCAGCCAACCGAGTTAAAGCATGCGAACTTCCGCGCACGTCATTTCATCAACAAGTCTGCCGCATTTTAGCCGCAGCACGCAAATCCACAGCGATCAGTTTGCGGGCAAAACTGCGTTATACTGCGCCGCACTATGAGCGTGATCATCTCCATGCTGCGCGGCGTTAACGTGGGCGGCCACAACAAAATAAAAATGGATCAGCTCCGCGCCGTGTACGAGTCGCTGGGATTTCGCGACGCGCAAACCTACATCCAGAGCGGCAACGTTGTCTCCCGCGCAGACAAGCGCGATCTCACCACAGCCTGCACGCGCATCGAGAAGGGCATCGAGCGCAGTTTCGGTTTTCGGCCCAGCGTGATCGTGCGCACCGTGCCGGAATTGCGCGAAGTAATCGTGCGCAATCCTTATGCAAAACGCTCGGGCATAGACGCGAGCAAATTGCTGGTGGCGTTTCTAGCGAGCAGTCCGGCGGCGGACGCGCTCGACAAAGTTCTGAAGATCAAATGCGAGCCGCAAGAATTGCGCGTAAGCGGCCGCGAGCTTTTCATTTATTTTCCGGATGGCATGGCGCGGCCCACATTGCCCTTGGCAACTGTCGAGCGCACGCTAAAAATTTCGTTCACCGGAAGAAATTGGAATACGGTGCGGAAGTTGCTGGAGATGGCGGAAGCACTGGAACAATCAGCAAAGAAATAATCCGCGTCGTAGTACCGAGGCCCCGCTCCCGCAGAAAAAAGAAGAAAGTCGCTGCCTGCCGCAAGCAGAATTCGCTGCGCTCAGCATAACAATGCGACTGAGCGCAGCGAGCAATCGTTCTGAAGAAACGCCTTCGTTACATTTTGCCTTCGTCCGCTGAAGGCCCGTAAACGCTCGGCACCGGCACGTCGTTCAGCCGTAGATAAACGCCGAGCTGCGCGCGGTGATGAACAATGTGATTCATCACGAACCCGCGCAAAAATGCCACACGCGGCATCACCATGATGGGTTGTCCGCCGCCCAGCAGCTTCCAGTTCTTCATCAGGTGTTCGTCGCTCGCATTGGCGCTGCTCAGAGCCGCGCGGGCTTCGGCGACTTTCTTGTCGAACGTGTCCAGCAACTGTTGGCGCGACGTCATCACCATCGGCTGCATCGGCGGCGCGCCCACTGGACGAAAATCCAATTCATCTTGATTAATGATTGTCGCTGCCCAGCCGGAAAGCTCGGCCAAATGCCCGGCGAGCCGCCCCATCTTCATGGATTTCTCGTGCGGCGCCCAGTCGGGCTTGCCTTCGGGGACGCGTTCCAGAGTTTGGCGAGTGCTGATCATCTCGTGGTCGAATTCGGCAAGCAGTGCATCGCGTATAGCCATGGTTTTCTCCTTAGGATGGGTTCCGGTCGGAACATCTTACCTCAACCACGATTGGACGGGGGAGCGCGCGAGAAGTTGCTAAGGCGCGATGCGGAATTTGCCGGATTCTTCCACATAACCATACGCCATGCGCGGCGTATTGAACGCCGCCGCGGGACGTCCCTGGCGATCCAGAAGTATCAGCCCGCCCGTGGTGTGCGCGCGATGCGCGAGCTTGCGCACGCAGGCATCCGCGACCGCTTGCGCCAGCGAGAGCGCGCCAGCCTTTTTTCGATGCGGCAGCAGCACGCGCTGATCGTGCAGCAGATCGGTGGCCATTTTGGCCATCACAATTTTCATGATGCCTTCGCCGTGACCGGTGCAGGAAACACCACCGGCTTCGGTGTCGGCATAGCAGCCGCAGCCGATCAGCGGCGAATCTCCGACGCGGCCGGGAAGTTTGCAGCAAGTGCCGCCGGTGGAGGTCCCGGCAAAAAGATGCCCGTGCTCGTCGAGCGCGACGGCGCCAACGGTTCCGCATTCGTGGCCGAGATGATGTTTGACGGCATGCGAATCGCTGAGGCAGCGGCGCCACGCGATGCGTTCGCGTTCGTGGATCAGATCTTCGGGCGGACAAAGCGCGATGCCGTGCTCTTCCGCAAATTTTTCCGCGCCGCCCGCGACCAGCATCATGTGCTCGCTGTGCTCCAGAACCGCGCGCGCCAGGCGTATGGGATTGTGAATGTGTTCGACTGCGGCGACTGCTCCGGCTTTCAGCGTGTTGCCGTCCATCAGGATCGCGTCGAGCTGCACGTGACCTTCGCGATTCAGGTGCGAACCGTATCCGGCGTCGAAGGTGGGATCATCTTCCAGAATTACGATCGCCGATGTGACCGCGTCAATCGCGGGGCCGCCCGTGGAGAGAATCTTCCATCCGGCTTCCAGCGCCCGTTGAATTCCGGCGCGGCAATCTTCCACCGATTCGTCGGGAATGTTCCAGGCGCCGCCGTGAATGATCAGAGAAGGCTTCAAGGGTCCGCGAAACTGTTCGCGAATCATGATAACGCGAGAGATGGCGCGGGCGACAACGAAGGCGCGGCGAGTGTACGGATGCGTGAACAGCGGAAAAAAGGGAGGCAGAAGGCTGCGGGCAGGAAGCGCGTGCTTGGTGGCACGCGGAACTAAACCATCCCTGTAGGGGCGGGTCCCGCGCCTGCGGGACCCGCCCGCGTCCCGCCAGATTATTGTCTTCTTGGCCCTGCCTAGGAGATGGCTTAGTGCGCGACGGCTTTTTCCGCGCCCAATCCGGTGTTGGCGCGAACTTGCAGCTCGGCAAATTTTTCTTCGCCTGCAGGATCACGCTGGCTTAGCAGCGTGCCTAAGATCGCACCCAGAAATCCCAACGGGATGCTGAGGATGCCCGGATTTTCCAGCGGGAAAAATGGCGCGTGCTGGATTATGTGACGTGCGGCGGGTGCTACAGTGGGCGCGTCCACCGTCATTATGCTCGGGCCGATGAAAATCAAGATTATGGAAGCCAGCAGGCCCGTGGCGAGTCCCGCGACGGCGCCGGCGGTGTTGAAGCGCTTCCAGAAAATCGAGAACAGGATCACCGGGAGATTCGCGGAAGCCGCAACAGCAAAAGCCAGCGCGACAAGGAACGCGACGTTCGCCGTGGGACCCAGCACGATAGCGATAGCGATAGAAATCGCGCCTACGACGAACGCGGCGATGCGCGCCACGCGGCGCTCTTCACCAGGATTGTGCTCCTGCCCGTGTCGGATAATGTTGGTCCACACGTCGTGCGCGAAAGAAGTGGATGCGCTGATGGTGAGGCCGGCGACGACGGCAAGAATCGTGGCAAAGGCGATGGCGGAAATAAACGCGAAGAAAATGGGGCCCCCAAGCGCGTTGGCCAGCAGCGGCGCGCTCATATTGTTGCCGCCGTTTTTGGCGATGAAGTCGCGGCCCACGATGGTTGCGGCGCCCCAACCAAGAAACGTGGTCAGGATGTAGAAGATGCCGATCAGCCACATGGCCCAAACCACGGAGAAGCGCGCGGTCTTCGCATCGGGCACGGTATAGAAACGCACCAGAATGTGCGGCAATCCGGCGGTGCCAAAAATCAATGCGATACCGAGCGAAAGCAGATCGAGCGCGCCGTACGGAGGCTTGTAGCGCAGTCCGGGCGTGAGGAAGTCTTTCACCACTTCGGCGCCATCGGGCGTGTGGTAATGAACCTGGCTGACGGCGGTGAAGAATGCGCCCAGGCTGAAGCCAAAGTGCGCCAGCACCATGAAGCTGAGCAGAATCGTGCCGGAGATCAGCAGAATCGCTTTGATGATTTGCACCCAAGTGGTGGCGATCATTCCGCCGAACACCACGTAAACGATCATCAGAATTCCGACCCCCGTGACCGCGACGTGAAAGCTGATGCCCGAACCTTTCAGCAGCAGCGCGACCAGCGCTCCAGCGCCCACCATCTGCGCGATCATATAAAACGTACTGACCGTAATCGTGCTGAGCGAAGCCATGGCGCGCACGGGGCGAGGATGCAGGCGATACGCGAGCATGTCCGCCATGGTGTATTTGCCGGTGTTGCGCAGCGGCTCGGCCACGATCAGCAAGACGGTGAGGTAAGCGACGAGAAATCCGACCGAGTACATGAAACCGTCATAACCGAAGAACGCGATGAGCCCGGCGATGCCCAGGAACGACGCGGCGGACATGTAATCACCAGCGACGGCAACTCCATTCTGCCACGCGCTGACGCGGCGGTTGGCCGCGAAGTAAGAAGCCGAGGAGCCCGAGAGCCGCGAGGCCCATGCAGTGATTCCCAGAGTAACGGCGATGAACGCGAGAAAGAGAATGAGCGTGGTATTCATCGGTTAGTTTCCCTTGGCTTCCAGGTTGCCGAGATCCTTGATCACTGCAGCGGCGCGGGAATCGAATCCGCGAGCGGCGCGCACATAAAGGTAGGCGATGACCCAGGCGACGATGAATTGTGAGAGTGCGAAGAGGTAGGCGATGTTCACCGGCCCCCAGACTTTGCGTTGCACGAACGCCGGGAAATAGCCGACGGAAATCGGCAGCGCAAAATAGTAGAGGATGAAGAAAATGGTTGCGGGGAGGACGAAGGCCTTTTTCGCAGCGAGTAGTTTCTTGAAGTCGTCAGTTTGCGCGACGCGATTCCAGACGGTAGCGTTTGCAGACGGAGTGCGCGGTTCCGGGGTCGGCGGTGCGGGCATTTTCTCTCCTCACCCTGACGGCAGGGCGTGACGGCAGTGAGCGAATTTCGTGCCTGTGCTTGGTTCAGGAGTCGCTGTGTATCTGAGCGCCACTTATATCACAAACGTGGCGCGGGAACGCACAACCGCGGTGGACGATATCTCGGAAATATGAATGGCAGGTTAAAAGATTCGAACTGCTTCCGCGAGCGGAAAGCGGCTTAACAACGGAAAGAATCAAAGATGCGGGAAGAAAATCAGGGTGATGCCGATGGCGATCAGTAGCGGGCCCAGCAGAAAAACGAAGCTGACGCCCAGCAGGAAGCGCACGGCACCCTGGCGTTTCTGCGCGGCTTCCTTGGACGGGAAAACGGGCGGCGTGGATTCGCGATTGTGCAGCAGAGCGCGGAAGAAGGCGAGATACGCGAGCATCCAAAATTTAATTTCGTGCCGCGATTGCCAGAGCAAGTCCAGCCCGGCACAGATGACCAGCAGGCCGATGATACCGAAAAGCTTGGGCAAAATTATCCCCCGCGGCGGGCAGTGCGCGTGAGCAGCGGCGAAGATTCGTGGACGTCTCCGGGAATATTGGCTTGCAGCGATGCTGATGCACCGGCCGGCAAGCCAGAAGGCTGCGGCCCGGGGCGTGAAGGCGAACGCTGCGGAGAAGCGGGCGGCCGACTTTCCACTTTCGTTTGCTGCCAGGTGCGTATGATGCGATGAATCACGGTGATGTTGGGGCCGATCGCGAGGATCCAGAGGACGACGTCCATGCGGTTCGTGAGCGCTCCCAAAATCATCAGCACCAGGCGCTCAGGCCGTTCCCAAAATCCCACTTCGGCGGACGGCACCAGCGATTCCGCGCGCGCCTTAGCATAGCTGACCATCACGGAGCCGGCCATCGCCGCGCCGGCGAGCATCGCGTAACCGAAGCGATTCACGTGCGAGTAGTAAACCAGCAGCCCGAGGAAAAGAATCAGATCGGCGTAGCGGTCGAAAATTGAATCGAGAAAACCGCCGAACATCGAGACGCGGCCTTGGCGGCGCGCGACCGGTCCATCGAGCAAGTCGCAGAGCCCAGCCAGAATCATCATGCCGCCCGCAGCCGCGAAACGCCCGGCGGCAAAAAGAATTCCGGCCCACAAGTTCAGAATCAGTGCCGACCAGGTAATTACGTTGGGAGGGATGCCGGTAGCCGCCACCAGGACTGCAAGACGTTCGATAGGCCAGACCAGAAGCCGGCCGATAGTGCGCGTCAGCATGAAAAAAGTTTCACCTGCTATTCCTCGTCGTAGATGGTGGAAAGTTCCACGACCTCGTAATCTTTCAGGCCGGCCGGAGTGGTGACTTGCACTTCGTCACCGACTTTTTTCCCAAGCAGGGCGCGGCCGATGGGCGAGCTGGTGGAAATCAGGCCTTTGGCGGCGTCGGCCTCTTCCACAGTCACCAGTTTGTACTCGATTTTAGAGCGCTTCGCAACGTCCAAAACGGTGATGCGCGAGCCGTAAGCGGCGCGATCTTTGGGCAGATTGGTCAGATTGAGCATGGAGAGATCGGCCATGCGCTGGTGGAGCTGGCCGAGGCGCGCCGAGACGAACGACTGGCGCTCCTTCGCATATTTGTACTCGGCGTTTTCCTTCAGATCGCCGTGGGCGCGCGCTACGCTGATTTCCTTAGGGAGATCGGTGTGCAGCTCATGCTCGAGCAGGGCGATTTCGTCAGTGAGCTTCTTCTTAATTTTTTCAGCTAGATCAACCATTTTTCAGGGCGCCTGGAGGGGTTCGATTTAGCGGGCTCGATCCCACTCTGCTGCGTACGCTATCCCAAGGATTATAGAAGATTTGCACGGGACACGGCAAATTAGATGGAATTGGAGGCTGAACGGATACAGCCAAAATGTGCCCGGTGGTTAGCGGCCGACGCTGTCTTGGATTACCGCGTTCACTGGCGGCAGGATGCCCAGGTCGCGGTAAATGGGGCGGATCAGCTTACGGATATCGGGGAGGCGGCTGGCGAACCATGCGGCTCCCAGGATGCAGCAAGCTCCACTGACCATCACGGTTCGGGGAGCGCCGATGGCGTGAGCAAGAGTCCCGGCTAACAGGCTGCCGAAGGGCGCCATGCCTACGAACGCGACGGTGTAGAAGCTCATTACGCGGCCGCGTTTACTTTCCTCGACGATGGTTTGGATGATCGTGTTGCTCGCGGCCATCTGTTGCATCAGCCCGAAGCCGCAGACCAGCATCAGCAGCAGCGAAAGCCAGAGTGTGCGCGACATGCCGAAAAAGATCAGGCCGGCGCCGAAGGCCGCGGTGGAAATCGGAATCATTTTGCCGAGGCCGAGGACGGTTTTTCGCACGGCGAGCGATAGAGCGGAAATCAAAGCGCCCACACCCACCGCGCCCATTAGAAAACCGAGCGTGTGCGGACCGCCGTGCAGAATTGTGCCGGCGAAAACGGGCATGAGCACGGTAAACGGCCAGCCCATCAGGCTCACGACGGCGAAAAGCAGCAGGATCGTGCGGATTGGCGCGAAGCCGGAAACGTACGCCCAGCCTTCTTTCAATTGCATGAGAACCGAGTCGGTCGTGCGTTTTATGGCGGCGGCGTGCAGGCGCATGGCGTAGAGCGAGGCGATTACGGCGAGGTAGCTGATGCCGTCAACCAGGAAGCAGTAGCCTTCGCTGGAAATGGCGATGACCACCCCGGCGAGCGACGGACCGACCAGGCGCGCCATGTTGACCATGGAAGAATTCAGCGCGATGGCGTTCCCCAGATCCTGTTTATCTTCGACCATCTCGACGAGGAAGGCTTGGCGGCCGGGCATGTCAAACGCATTGATCGTGCCTTGCAACGCGCTGAGCCAGATGATTTCCTGAATGGTGATGCGGTGGCTCAGGGCGAGAGCGGCGAGCGCGAAGGATTGCAGCATCGCGAGCGCTTGCGTGACGAGCAGTACGTTGCGGCGGTTCAGGCGGTCCACCCAGACTCCAGCAAAGGGCGCGAAAAGAAATGTGGGGATTTGTCCCGCGAACCCGACGACGCCGAGAAGGAACGCGGAGCCGGTGAGGCGATAGACGAGCCAGCTGGTCGCCAGGCGCGTCATCCACGTGCCCATCAGCGAAATAGTTTGTCCGGCGAAGTACAGACGGAAATTTCTGTGGCGCAGTGCGCGCCAGGCGTGGGAGATGCTGGAGGGTTTGCGCGTTTGACGATTGGTGGGAGGGGCCTGAGCGCTCACAGGTTTCTATTTTGCCATTCATGGTCACGGTGGCGGGGCGCAAAGTTTGGGGAGTTGAGATTGACTACGATGGGTGAGAGGGCGATTCCTTTTGGTTGACCGGAATGGAACCGATCGTTACAGATTGGCTAAGCGTGTTTTCTTGAGGCGAGCACAATGAGCAGTGCCGATGGAATCACTAAAAATTGTATTCGCAAGTATCGCTGCGGCCATTCTGTATGGCATTGTCCACGATCAATTCACCGCGCGCATCTGCGTTGAATACTTCACCGTTTTTCATCCGCCAGTATTCGCGACGCGATCGCCTACATTGCTGGGCATAGGTTGGGGGATCATCGCAACCTGGTGGGTGGGAGCTTTGCTTGGTTTAGTGCTCGCGCTCGTCGCCCGCGCAGGCTCGCTCCCCAAACTAGCTGCGGCCGCACTGATTAGACCCATCGGGAAATTGCTGCTTGTGATGGCGGCTGGTGCTGTGATCTCCGGCGTCACCGGATATCTCCTAGCGAAAAGGGGTTTGATTACTCCACCAGAACTCGTGATAAACAGTCTCCCGCCATCCGCCGGACCCCGGTTTCTGGCGGACTGGTGGGCGCATGGAGCGTCTTACGCCATCGGATTCTTCGGGGGAATTTTACTCTGCGCCACGCAGTTTCAAAGACGGAAACACTCGTAGGCTGGCGGAAAGGGGGGCTTGTAGTCCCAATTGGTGAGCGGTAGGCCAGGTCAGGTATGTCCCTTGTTCTCAATGCCTCGTTTCTATTTGCGCGGATCGTTGGATTCTAGGCCGTCACGAGACAGCCCCAAATCGGACTGAAGTAGTGCCAAAAATAGTACCACAAGGGGGAGGAGAGGGTGCGCTCGCGGCTCAAGTACAGCGTCCTACATGCGGGGGCCAAGACATCGCTCGTTCATCGTGATCGACATTGCTCCGCACTACGCATGATCTCGCCGACACCGCCGGCGACCGCAAAATCAGCCAAGCGCGCAAAAGCTCGCGTGCTGATTCGCAGCAGGATAAACGACCAAACGCGCACATGCCAGAAGGTCTTGAGGTGTTGTTCGTTGAAAGCGAGGGCCTGGAACCATCCGAATTGTTTAGTACTGCCTTTTAGCGTGGAGCTGATCCGGCTCCAAGACTCATGCCGAAATCGCATAACGCTCCGTCAACGCGCTCAAAATCAGCCCCTTCCTCGACGAGCTTTTCGGCTTCGTCAAGGTACCGTCACGCCCCGAGTACGGGTTCGCTAAAGAGCTGGGCGGCCGGCGACGCGACGAGCCGGGCGGTGCGCCTCGCGCTGATTGCGAAAACCGGCGAGATGGGTTATCCGTCCTTACGGCCAAGACCTGGGGCTTTTACGACGTCTCTTTCAGAGGGCAGGAATTTCGCTTCCAGCGGCCCTACGATTCCTATGTGATGGAGAATGTGCTGTTCAAGATCAGCTTTCCCGCCGAATTTCATGCGCAAACCGCGGTCGAAGCGTCCATGGCCTTGTACGGGAAATTGCGCGCCACCGGAAAATCCGCCGATGACATCCGGAAAATCACGATTCGCACGCACGAGGCCGCCCTTCGCATAATCGACAAGAAAGGACCGCTCAACATCCCCGCCGACCGAGATCACTGTCTGCAATATATGATCGCCATTCCTTTGCTTTTTGGCAGACTGGTTTCGTCGGACTACGAAGATCAGGTCGCAGCCGATCCCCGCGTGGATGTTCTTCGGGAAAAGATGGAGACCGCCGAGGTGCGACAGTTCACCACGGACTATCATGACCCTGAGAAACGATCGATCGCAAACTCTCTGCGCATGGAGCTGACGGGCTGCGCCTGACAGATCATCGAAGAGTTGCACGGAACGCGGGACCACGCGAGGTGTTCCCGTACATCCGACATTCGCGACTCGAGTTACGTCGACGCCGTAAATCCTGACAGAAAGCTTCTCATTGGACAGCCAGTCCTGAGAGGTTGCTGGACCTTATATATGGTGCACCTCCGAGAGATTCTGAGGGCCTTGCTGTTGAAGTGGAGCACCCGCCTCGGCGCATCCGCACCTCGCAAACCCGGCAAAAGCTAATATTCTCTCGACACAATAAGCTAATAATGGTACAACATAAAAAGCTAATTATCGTACAGCGCGTCAAGCTAAGCGGAGCATGCAACGGATGGCCACGCCGTCGAAAAAGCTCGCTGAATCGCTCGAACTACTGGAAAAGCTCCAAGCCGCCGGCGGCGTGGCCGCGATCCGCGCGCGCGACGTGACGCGCACGCACCGGGAGCGCCTCATGGCCGCCGGCTTCCTGCAGGAAGTCATCAAGGGCTGGTACATCCCGAGCCGCCCCGACGAGGTCAAAGGGGAGAGCACCGCCTGGTACGCTTCCTTCTGGCGCTTCTGCGCCGCCTATCTCGATGAGCGGTTCGGCGCGGACTGGTGTCTTTCGCCCGAACAATCCCTGTCGCTCCACGCGGGGAACTGGACCGTGCCCCGCCAGCTGATGGTGCGATCGGCCGGCGCGCGCAACAAAATTACAAAACTCCCGCACGGCACTTCGCTGCTCGACCTGCGCGCCGCGCTGCCCGCCGTCGCCGACCGCACCGAAAAAGACGGCCTGCGTCTTTTCTCGCCCGAATCCGCGCTGATCGAATGTTCACCGGGATTTTTCACGAACCACGCGACGGATGTGCGCGCGGTGCTGCCGCTGATCCGCGATGCTTCGCCGCTGCTGGAACGTCTGCTCAACGGTGGCCACACGGTGATTGCCGGCCGACTGGCTGGCGCGTTCCGCAATATCGGGCGCGCGCAGATCGCCGACGAAATTCTCAAAACCATGGCGGCCGCCAGTTACGACGCCCGCGAGAACGATCCGTTCGCCGACAAGCCCGCGCTCGTCTTCGCCGCCCGCGAGACGTCACCCTACGTCAACCGCATCCGGCTCCTGTGGGAAAAAATGCGTGAGCCGGTCATCGAGCGGTTTCCGAAAGCGCCCGGGCTGCCAAAGAACATCGACGCCTACATGAAGCGCGTCGACGATGCCTATGTCACGGACGCCTACCATTCGCTGTCGATCGAAGGCTACCGCGTGACGCGCGACCTCATCGAGCGCGTGCGGACCGGGACGTGGAACCCGGAGGCGAACGAGGGCGACCGCGAACAGCGCAACGCCATGGCGGCGCGTGGCTACTGGCTGGCTTACCAGTCGGTGCAGGGCAGCGTGCGCCGCGTCGTCGAAGGCGCGAACGCCGGCGACGTCGCTGCCGCCGATCACCGGAACTGGTACCGCGAGCTGTTCGCGCCGAGCGTGACCGCCGGTATTCTCAAGCCGGGCGATCTCGCAGGCTATCGCAACGGCCCGGTCTACATCCGCAAATCCATGCACGTGCCGCTGAACCGCGAGGCCGTGCTGGACACGATGCCGGCATTGTTCGACTTGCTGCGCGCGGAGACGGAACCGTCCGTCCGCGCCGTACTTGGACATTTCGTATTTGTTTACATCCATCCTTATATGGATGGAAACGGCCGCGTGGGTCGCTTCCTGATGAACGTCATGATGGCGTCCGGCGGCTATCCCTGGACCATCATCCCGGTTGAAAACCGCATCGCCTATATGCACGCCCTCGAAAAGGCGAGCGTCGGCGAGGGCATCGCGGCGTTTGCTGATTTCGTCGCAGGGCTGGTGGAGAAACGGCTGGCCGGCGAGCCGCTGCCGGCGGTTCCGAAGGGCTCCTGAGACCTGAGACGTGAAAGCTTTTTCAAGACGAGGGGTGCCGGTATGAGCACAGCGCTTGCACTACTGACAATGGACTAGCTCACCGGCGTAGTACTCAAGCTGTATATATTTTAACTGTAGCGGAGAGATTCACACTCTGAGCCACAACCTCGTGCCCTTCTTGACTCGGCGTCCATGCAGCGTCATGATGTCCGCCCCCGCAGAACCTCTCCTGGTGGAGGTGTCCCTTGGCACGCGAAATTGTGTGGGTTGAGCGGGAGCGATTCGAAGGGTGGGCTTGTTCGAACTGTGCATGGATTTTCAAAGGCTCTGGGCCGCTTGGCGAAGGATCTATCGAAGAAATGAAGCGGCAGTACGAGGCGGACCGCGACAAGGCGTTTAGGTCACACGTTTGTGTGGAGCATCCCCCAGAGCGCGGCGTTTAGGAAGAAAGCGCGGAAGCGCTACGCTTGGGCCGCGTAATCATCAAGCCCGCAATCCAACTGTAATTCAGTCCCTACCAGCCGAACGCTGACCGCATCAATGGCGACAATCGGGCTTTTCTCGAATGCTTCATAATTGTTGAACCAGGCCTTCACATCAACCGGTCAGAGACGGATTGAGATTTTTCCGTTCTCGATCAAGCGGGCAAGCACCGGCTACAGATTCTTTAGCTCAACTAGTTCCTGCGGAGTCGCTTTTGTTTTTGTACTCGTTTGCGTTGGCATAGGGCTGGATTTGACATCGGCGCCAAACAAGAACGAAAACAAAGCTCGAAAAGCCGGTTAACGGCTATAATAAGGTCCCAACAGTCGTTCGGTCCGAGGCGTCACATGACGGATTTGAAATTTGTATCCTGGAAGGAAATATTCCAAAAAGCAGTAGAAGAGATCGACCCTCAGAAGCAGGGTCAACTAGTCCAACAAGCCGATCTTGCGATCTTCCATCGCCAGCAAAAATTGTATAATTGTGTCCAACATAGGGAAGAACTGAGCGCCCTGAACGCTGCTACCGAAGCCTTGCGACTGATTAAGCAGACAGCCAGGCAACTCGAAAAAACTGGGTGGCCCCGATATCGCGCCAAGTCCGCGTGATAACGGTTGCCGAGGGCTAGACTGTTGATCCCCGGCCCTTCAGCCTAACTTCACTGGATCACCAATGAAACGTTGTCCGTGACCTGCGTGGTGCCCGCCGCCGCAATTACCGCAACTGTATAAGTTCCGGCCGGCGTGGATCCCTCGAAGGAAGGCCGGCAGGCACTGTTCGATTCCGCAAGCAGTTTCGGCATTTCGTATGGCGAGTTCACAATGGCGCCTGGGTTGATTGCAGCTATGGAGAAATATATTGCTGGACGCGAATCCCAGTGGAGGATCCTCATGCTGTGAACTGTGATTGGATTGCTCGTTCTTAGCGTTTTCCTGCTGTTCCTGATCTTACTCGACGTGAATGCATCAGAACACGTATCGGTGAAAATTATTAACCATCTACAGCAACCCACTCGACGGCCGTAAACACAAAAAGTGCCGGCCACCCCGAAAGGCAGTCGGCCTGATTTCGAATAGGCAATAAGGGCATCTTCGTGCGCAGGCTTATACTGGCCACCAGCTAATGTCGCTGCGCTGCATCGTTTTGGTGAAGAGGCTAGGAGAATGTTTGACCTTTACAACAATGCGTACAGGAATTACGCGTCCGATCCCTATCGACAGGTGCGTATGGAGACCTATGGCCAAGACTTCGGCCAAACCAGTTGGGTCACAACTGAAGAGGCCCAAGAGATTCCGCAACTACTTACCCTGAAGCGCGATTCCTTTGTATTGGAGATCGGTTGCGGTTCGGGTGGATATGCTTTGCATCTTGCGGAAAAACTCGGTTGCCAGATCGTGGGACTGGATATTAATGAACCCGGGATCCGTAGCGCGAAGGAACTTGCACAGAGCACAACTCTTGGTTCACGAGCGCGTTTCGAACAATGCGACGTTTCGAAGGATCTCCCTTTCGACGGCGAGACGTTTGATGTGGTGTTTTCGAACGACGTTTTGTGCCATGTTCCTGGGAGGCTCGATGTACTGGTTGAGATGTTTCGCGTACTGAAGCCAGGGGGTCGGATGTTGTTCAGTGACGCTCTCGTGATTGGCGGAATGATTTCCGCCGAGGAAATTGCGACACGCAGCTCGATCGGCTTTTACTTCTACAGTCCGCCTGGAGCGAATGAACGGCTCATGCAGCAAGCAGGATTTTTCCGGATCCATACTACAGACACAACCGGGAACGCGACGCGGATCGCGAAGAAATGGCACGACGCACGCGAGAAAAGGAAAGAGAAACTGGTTGCGGTGGAAGGCAATGCCAACTTCGACGGGCTGCAACGGTTTCTGGATTGTGTACACACCTTGACGAGCGAAAGGCGCCTGTTGAGATACTTGTATTTTGCGAGTAAGGCATCGTGAATTGATCTCGCGGGGCCGCTGGCCGTACACGATTCGAACGCTCCTGACCGAAGCACGATCGAGGGTGTCAGGCAGCACAAGCGCCAGGAAACGCGAAGCCGATCCCTGGCAATTGGACGGCAAACGCATTAATCAATCGCAATCTTGGCGCCTCGTTGACCCGAGTTCGACAAGCGCTCGATACGATGGTCAATAGCTTCGCGAATCGCCTTGAGGAATTCAATTCGAGAATTTGCCAAGTGTTGTCGCACTGCAGGCGGAACGTCAAAGCATTCGTGCAATCGATCCAAGACTTCCCGACACAGACAGGGTTCGTGACTGACGTGCTCGCCCGCTGTTTGCTGGTTTGGATTTTGCTCGCTCATTGGGTCTCCTTCATTTCAATCGTGAGGACTTGATTTTCCAACCTCGCTCTGCCCGGCTGTAGCGCTGCCATCGACCGTGGGAGGCCAATGTGCCGGCGCAAGGTGCCGATCTCGACGATCAGTTCGTCACCCTTCTTGAACAGCCCAATCTCGCCTTTTGAGGCAAACGGCAGCAGCACCTGCACTTCATATTGTCCGTCACGTTCGGCAAACGTGTAGGATTTCTCCGTTCGAGTCACCGCCGACGGATCTTGTTGCTCAGGATACAGCACCTGCGCAAGTTCTTCGAGCCGCTGTTTTCCCAACACCTCGTGCTGGAATAGGGGCACGCGCTTCACCGGGACGGGCGCAAAATACTCTTCGATCTCAGTCAGGACTTTCTCCTGTGACGTGTGCCACTCTTTGAACCACCCATCCGTGACATTTACGGGCAGCAGGCGATTGACGATTACAGTATCCACAGTCAACCCGTGAAGGGAGAAATATACAAAGGCGCGCTGAGTTTCGCGCAGCACCATCTTCTCAGGATTAGTAACCAATCGCACGCTCGTGACCTTTGGGTCACCCATAATTTCGTCCACACCCTCCAGTTTCTCGAAGAGATCGCGAATATTGAGGAAGTACCTGTCCGTGGGTAGCTCGAACGGGGCGACGCGGTTTGCAATCGGTCGTACCGCCTTCAGCAGGTTGCGCTGGAAAGGAAAAATGTGCTTCATGTACCAGTCGAGTGTCGTCGGCATGCTGATGAACCGCATGGACTCGGCGGTTGGAGCTGCGTCAAGCACGATAACGTCGTAACGCCCCTCGCGCCGGTACTGATTGATGTACATCATCGCGCTAAGCTCTTCCATCCCCGGGAGTATCGCCAGCTCTTCGGCCTCGACGCCAGTGATCCCGGTAGTGCGCAGCACCGAGCTGATATAGGAAGAAATCTCCTTCCAATGTCGCTTGATTTCTTTCTGTATATTCAATTCCATGATCGAAAGCCGATCGTTGATCAGTAAGGGGTCCGAAGTTTGAACCTGGAAGAGTTCCGTATCCAGATCGAAGGAATCCGCGAGACTGTGGGCAGGATCAATGCTCATTACGAGCGTGCGGTGGTTAAGCTCGGCAAGTTTCACGCCAGTCGCAGCAGCGATGCTGGTTTTCCCTACGCCGCCCTTGCCGGTGAGCATTAGAATTCTCATATGAACATTATAAAGCTCATTCCACCGAACTGCGTCGTGACGAGCGCCGCTCGATATAGACGAAGGTCTTCGGTAAGAGTTGCCGGGCCTCGTGTAATTGCAGCCTCTTCTTGCAACCTCGCGTGTCAATTCCGGTGATCAGGATCGTCGGATAGTTGATGTACTAGTACGTCAAATGATGCATAACAACGTCGGCTCCTTAGACCCGAGTAGACTGTGGTTTGTCGAGGACCATAGGCTCGGGAGAAAGGAGCCGAACATGATGATTATAGGCGTAGGTTATCACCGCTACCACGCAGTCCCGGGAAACATCGACCGGTTGAGTATCTGCGGGCAACGAGTGCGGCGCCTGTGGTGGCTCACTCTCCGCCGCCGCAGTCAACGGCGCGTAGCGTGGGATCGGTACCTCCCGATCTTCACGCAATGGCTTCCAGCTCCACGTGTTCTGCATCCTTATCCTCCCGCCCGCTTCCTCGCCACTCATCCAAGGTGGGAGCCGTATGCGTAGACGCGCTCGTACGGTTCTGTGCGGGGGGCGGATCGTCCCTACCGCGTCCATTGAGGCTCAAGTCGGGGGAACAGTTGGTCTTCGTTGACTTGATTCTAGGGCCGACCTAAAATGTGCTGCGCGTGCCAAGTTCTGATTCACTCATCGGTCAATCCATCTCGCATTTCCGCATCGTGGAGAAACTTGGCGGCGGCGGGATGGGAGTGGTTTACAAAGCCGAGGATGTCAAACTCGGACGGTTCGTAGCCCTGAAGTTCCTGCCCGACGACGTAGCCAAAGATGCGCAAACTCTCAGCCGTTTCGAGCGCGAAGCCAAGGCGGCTTCAGCTCTGAATCATCCGAACATTTGCACCATTCACGAGATTGATGACCAGCACGGCGATGTCTTCATCGCCATGGAGTTTCTGGATGGCGTGACGCTGAAGCACCGCGTCGACGGGCATCCGATGGAGACGGAAGCGGTTCTGTCGCTGGCCATTGAGATTGCCGACGCACTCGACGCCGCGCACGTCGAAGGCATCATTCATCGCGACATCAAGCCCGCCAACATTTTTGTCACCAAGCGCAGCCATGCAAAGATTTTGGATTTCGGCTTGGCAAAGCTAGAGACCAAGGCAGGGGCGGATGCCGACGACGCGATGACGCAGGAGGCGACGCAGTTGAGCACGCCCGGGACCCCCATGGGCACAATTCCATATATGTCGCCCGAGCAAGCACGCGGAAAAGAACTGGATGCCCGCACGGACATTTTTTCCTTCGGTTTGGTGCTCTATGAAATGGCGACGGGAAAGCAAACGTTTTCGGGAAGCACCTCGGCGGAAGTTTACGATGCGATTCTGAATCGCACGCCGGTTGCTCCGGCGCGGCTGAATCCTGGCGTGCCGTCCAAGCTGGAAGACATTATCAACAAGGCTTTAGAAAAAGACAAAGACCTTCGCTACCAATCGGTGGCGGAGATGCGCGGCGACCTGGAGCTTCTGAAGCGCGAGGTGGACGCGGGCGGAGTGTTAACAGCAAGTGGCGGGAAGGTTTGCGCAGTGCCCGCAGAGGCCAGAACACTCCGGAAAGTTTTCATTTCCGCCATTACAGTAGTGGTCATCGGTTTAGCCGCGGCCGCGTGGCTCTATTTTGCCCGCCGGGCGCAGGCCCTCACTGCGAAAGACACCATCGTGCTCGGCGACTTCACCAACACCACGGGCGACGCAATCTTCGACGACACGCTGAAGACGGCGCTCAACATTTCCCTGCGGCAGTCGCCTTTCTTGAATGTGCTGCCCGACAGCGAAGTGGCGAAAAATTTGAAGTTGATGACACGAGCGACGGACACGAAACTCATACCCGAACTGGCCCGCGAGCTTTGCCAGCGGGCGGGCAGCAAAGCTTACATTGCCGGAACGATTGGCAGCCTGGGCAGCGAATACGTGCTGGGATTAAAGGCGGTGAATTGCTGGAGCGGAGACACGTTGGCGGAGCAGCAGGTGACGGCCGCGTCCAAAGAGAAGGTGCTGGACGCGCTGGGCGTGGCGGCAACCAAGCTGCGTCCTGAGTTGGGCGAATCGGTAGCTACGGTGCAGAAGCTGGATGTTCCGCTCGTACAGGCCACCACGTCTTCGCTCGAAGCTCTGCAGGAGCTCGGTCGGGGCATAAAAGCCGGCGACGAGAAAGGCTTCGCTGCATCGATTCCCTACCATCAGCATGCCATCGAGCTTGATCCGAACTTTGTGATGGGCTACCTGTCGGTCGCCAACGACTACTACAGTCTCGGCGAACTTGGACGGGCCAGCGAGTATTTCACGAAAGCGTTCCAATTGCGGGAAGCAGCCAGCGAATGGGAAAAACTGGAAATCGAAGCCAACTACTACCAAAATGTAACCGGGGAATTGGATAAGGCGACCGAGACGTATCAAAAAACGATCGAAAGCTACCCGCGAAATTTTGCAGCCTATAGCAATTTAAGCATCGTGTACGCACAGCAAGGGCAGTATGAGAAGGCTGTGGACGTCACGAAGCAAACCCTGCGGCTTGCACCGGATCGGGTCGCCGGGTACGCCAATCTCGCCAATTTCACCGTTGCCTTGCAGCACTTTGACGAGACGCGACAGGCCATTCACGACGCTCAGGCGCGAAAACAGGATAATCTCGTATTCCACAATGCCCTCTACGCTCTCGCGTTTCTTGGTTCGGATTCTGCGGCAGTGGCCGAACAGCAGCAGTGGTTTGCCGGCAAGCCCGATTCTGCGAACTTTGGACTAGCGCTGGAGGCCGACACCGAGGCATACGCTGGTCATGTCGCAAAGGCGCGGGAAATGACGCAGCGGGCGGTGGACTCGGCTATCCGGGCGGACAGCAAGGAAAATGGGGCGATTTGGCAGGCCATCGCTGCTCAGCGAGAAGCCGCTTACGGCAATGCTACAGCAGCTCGGCAGTCGGCGGCAGAGGCTTTGGAGCTAGCCGCGAGCCAGGACGTTGAAAGTGAAGCCGCACTTGCCTTGGCCATGGCAGGCGACACGACGCCAGCAGAATCCCTGGCCGAGGACTTAGGTAAGCGCTACCCTCTGGACACGCAGATGGGGTCGCTTTGGCTGCCTGCGATTCGCGCGCAAGTGGCACTGAAAAAAAAGAATTCCGCTGCAGCCGTGAACGTTCTGCGAGTCGCGACGTCACCGCAGGAACTGGGGCTGGTTCAATTCGTTGCGAATATTTCCTGCCTTTATCCGACATTTGTGCGCGGAGAAGCATACTTGGCAGCCGGACAAGGCAGCGCTGCGGCGGCCGAGTTTCAGAAGATTCTGGATCACAGCGGCATCGTATGGAATTGCTGGACCGGAGCGCTGGCGCATCTGGGCGTGGCACGGGCTGGCGCGCTGCAAGCCAAAACTTCCCAAGGAGCGGATGCCGACGCCGCCCGCGTCCGAGCACTCGCCGCCTACAAAGATTTCCTCGCACTATGGAAAGACGCTGATCCCGACATTCCCATCCTGAAGGAAGCCAAGGCGGAGTACGCCACGCTGCAGTGATTCCTTGCCAAGTTCTCTTTGCGTCTGACGTATTTTGCATTTTGCCCCAATGAAATTAACTTGCCTGACTAGTTCTGATATGGAATGACCTGTCAACTACGAACAGCTGTTTTCTTCTTTTTTTCTTCCTCTTAAAAGGCAGCGCGGGTCGTGGTCGAGGTAGTTTTCGCGACGGCTGATCACGGTGATATTCGCGGGTCGATGCCGCATCATCGTGATCCGTCAGAAGCTGCCTCGGACTATAAGCGCGGGTTCGGTCCGCAGACCTACCGCATAGAACTTTCGAGGGTTCTCCTTTCCGTGTACCCCTCGACCACTCCCCACCCTGCCTCCTTTGAGCTTCTGACTTCAGAACAAATTCACTCTAGGCCGCCCGCTGCAGAGGCTCCTTGTGCGCTGTTTCTGCTTTGATCCCGATGGCCCAGATAAAACCAAGTAACTCGCGTCCTACCGCTGCCATCACAACTCCCTTGTTCTTGCCGTTGCTCAGCAACTTTCGCTAGCGTTCCTGCAACCGATGTTGTGCTTTCCCAGCGATCTCTTTGACCTCTTCCCTGACCTGCGCTTGTCGCTTGCGCAACTTTGCCCCACGGCCGGTCGGTGTCGGTAGGCCCACGCAGCTTCCACAACCACCCGCCGTAAATGCGCATTCCCCGTCTTGGTGATATTCCCGGGTCGGCTGCGCTCTCCACTGCAGTCTTCGCTGGGTACGATTCCTGCGTAAGCCATTAACTGTTTTGCTCTGGCAAACCGCGACAATTCTCCTACTTCGGCTACGACGGTCACCGCCGAGATCTCTGCGATCCCTCGTAGTGCCTGCAATGCCTCGATCACGGCACGCATCTGGGCCGGCACACTCTTCACCGCTTCCGTAATCGCATTCTCTAGCCGCACGGTGCGTGCTGCTCCATGCTCCACCTCGTGCAGATAATCCAGCTACGTGGCCTCCTGGGCCATCTGCTCAAAATGTACTTCCCGCTTCACCCACTCCGGGTACTTCATCGTCCAAGCCTTTACCCCCAGCGGCGGTCGCCGGCCATGCCGCAAAAGAGACTTACTCCATCGATGCCGTGCTCGAAGTTCATCCTGCTTGGCCGTTTCGCGGGCCCGCACCAGATCCCGCAACGCCTCATGAGCCGCATCCGGCACCCATACCGCCGTCAACTCTCCGGCCCGATAATTTCGTGCCAGTTTCAACGCATCCCGCCGATCGCTCTTTACGCGGTCCCCAGCCTTCACCGGCACCAAGCTGGGCGCCACCACTTCGCACTGGGCCCCCATCCCAGTCAGTTGCCGGTACAGCACCTAGCCTGTTGGACCCGCCTCATAACAAAACCGCAGCTCCTCCACCGGCCCCAGTTTCTTCAGCAGTTTCCGAATCGATTCTTCGCGATTCGGTATTACCTCCAACGACCGAATCTCCCCGCCCTGCTCCGCTACCGCTACCGAAATCGTCTCGGCATGGACATCCAACCCAACAAACTTTATTCTCTTCATCGACCGGCTCCTTTCGCTTGTGGCTCTGTACTGCTGGTCTTCCGATTCGCAGCATAACCCACGCTTGCGAATCGGAGCCGGTCATTCCATCGTGACTAAAAAAGGAGTCGAGAAAAAAACAGCTTTCCTGCGGCCGGATTTTTTCTTGCAGTCCAGCCCGCCCCATTGAGCAGGATTTTTTTGGCCTTCCGTTCCCTGATCCCGGGATGCTGCTTCGTCGCGTAATCGAAAACTGACCCACAAGCAAGTAATCAGATGTGTGCACAACCGGACAGATACCCTTGCCGATCCCGACTACTGTTGTGCTTCGTGTATGGCGAAGGGGCTGATCCTCGCTGCGGCCTGCCCGATACTTTCGCGGGACTGGGCTTCTAACACGCACAACGTAAAGGGGATAAGGGGTAAACATGCTCTGGACAATTTTTGTGATCCTGGTGGTCTTGTGGCTCCTGGGAATTGTCACCTCTTATACGATGGGTGGATTCATCCACCTTCTGTTGGTTCTGGCGGTGGTGGTCCTGCTGATACGGGTGCTGCAGGGCCGCAGCGTAGTGGATTGATCGCGGAGCTGAGACGATGAAACCAATCTCATTGGCCGGCATTTTGTTGATTGTTCTGGGTGCGCTGGCGCTCGCCTATCAAGGGATCAATTACACGCATCGCGAGACGGTGCTGGATGTGGGCCCGATCCATGCCACCGCGGATGAGCAGAAGCACATACCGCTTCCTCCGATCGTCGGAGGGCTCGCGATTCTGGGCGGGGTTTTTCTGCTTTTTGCCGGCACCAAGCAAAAATCATAACGGAAGTTTCCGGTTGGGGATCGCTGAAGAACGGTTTTGATTCGACGGCTCCCCCGGCTCACGGCGCGATTCCAAGCGCTCTCACACAGGACTCGGAAATCGCAAGTTCCCGGGGCCGCAACACTGATCATGGAGGTCAGCAATGATACGCAAATCAATTCTCATCGTAGGTTTGGGGTTGCTCGCAACCTCGGCCGTTTATGCCAATAACAAGGAACAAAAGCGCCTGGAAAATTCGGGCGTGGTGATGCAGGAAATCATGAACATCCCGGATAACCTTCCGCATGATGTGATGCAAAAAGCGGAATGTGTGATCGTGTTTCCGTCCGTGCTGAAGGCGGCATTCGTGGTGGGCGCCAGTTACGGCCGCGGCGTGATGGTTTGCCGCACCGGCAAGGAATTTCATGGACCGTGGGGCTCGCCGGCGATGATGGCGCTGGAAGGCGGCAGCGTTGGATTCCAGATCGGCGGGCAAGCGACTGATCTGGTCCTGCTGATTATGAATGACCGGGGCGCGCAATCAATTCTGAGCAGCAAGGTCAAGCTGGGTGGAGATGCTTCGATCGCCGCGGGTCCTGTGGGCCGCGACGCTGCCGCGAACACCGACGCTTTCATGCGTGCCGAGATTCTGAGCTACTCGCGCACACGTGGAGTTTTCGCAGGTGTGTCGTTGGAAGGGTCCACGCTGCGCCCGGACGACGGCGCCAACGAGGATGTCTATGGACGTAAACTCACCTCCAGAGAAATCGTTTTTGGCGGAGCGGTCGGGGTTCCTCCTTCCGGACGCCATCTGGTTCGGGTATTAGATCGGAATTCGCCGTACAACGAATCGAAGGAATCCGCGGGCAACAAGTAGTCGCTGGGGATTTTTCGGTGTGATTTGCATCCCGGCAGGATTGGGGCTCGGCGAGAAGACTTTTGCCGGGTTCCCAATCTCTCCGGAGTCTGTGGATTTTCGATAGAATCTGGAGCAGCACCGCCTCTGCCCACTGAACTTCCTCCTGAACGGCTTGCATCCAAGAAGTCACCCGCGATCATGAGCTTCTAGTATATTCACATTATTGCCCGCGTTTTTCTGCGTACTACAATCACGCCACTTTTGATCCGTAATTAGCTTGTTGGGATATTTGCCTTCTTTGCGCTGCGGAAATTTCGCGGCAGCGACGAGGTTTCGCACCGTGATGCCTGGCTGCGGCTGAAATTTGGCGCCGGGCGGCGGTTACGGCGCGTTGCCACCTAACTTAATTTCCTGGAGGTTGCGTTGAAGACATTTTGGGCTTGTTTGGTGCTGTTGATGCTTGGCACGCCTGCGCTGGCGCAGTCCGATCCGTCTGAGCCGATCGTAATTGACGGGGTCACAATTTCGGGAAACATCCGTGAGCGCTATGAGGCGTGGGATTGGTTTACGCCGGCCAAGGGCCAGAATCTGTACGGCTATTCCGGCACGCTGATGCGCTTTGCGTTCTCGCAGGAAAAGGACAATTACGATTGGAAAATCGAGATGGCGGTGCCGGTCCTGCTGGGAATTCCAAATGGAGCGGTGGTGGCGGCGCCGCAGGGGCAACTCGGGCTAGGAGGAAACTACTTCGCTGCGAATCACAACGAGCAGTACACCGCATTCATTTTCCCGAAGCAGCTATTTGTGCGGTTCAAATGGGATCATTCCAGTTTGCAGGCCGGCCGCTTCGAATTTACCGACGGCAGCGAGGTGATACCCGCGGACCCGACGCTGGCGGCGCTGAAGGACTCCCGCATCGGGCAGCGGCTGATCGGCACGTTTGGATTTTCCGATGTGATGCGCAGCTTCGATGGGCTGCGCTACTCCTATACGAATGGCCCGTGGAATGTCACCGCGGTGAGCGCGATTCCCACGCGCGGCGTCTTCCAGGTGGACGGCTGGGGATGGGTAGATACGCCGATCACTTATGTGGCAGTGACCAGGCAGGTGGATTTGGGATCGAGCCATGCGGAATGGCGAGCCTTTGGATTGTTTTACTACGACGATCGCAACGTACTGAAGACCGACAACCGGCCCGCAAATGTGCGCGCGGCCGATCACGACAGCATTGCAATCGGCACCTACGGCGGACATTACATCATGGCGACTCCGACGGGAGCGGGCACGTTTGATTTGCTGGGATGGGGAGTTTTGCAGAGCGGGCAGTGGGGACTGCTCACGCAACGTTCGGGCGCGGGCGCGATTGAAGCGGGATTTCAGCCTAAGGGCGCGGAGCGTGTGCGTCCTTGGTTCCGCACGGGCTACTACTATTCGAGCGGCGATGGCAATCCGGCCGACGGAACGCACGGCACTTTTTTCGCGGTGCTGCCCACTCCCCGGCAGTATGCGCGGTTTCCGTTCTTTAATTCGATGAACAATCGCGATCTTTTCGGCGAAGTAATTCTGCGCCCTACGAAATCCTTCACGGTGCGCAGCGACGTACACGGGCTGTGGCTGGCGAGTTCCGCGGACCTTTGGTACACGGGCGGCGGCGCGTTTCAGCCATGGACGTTTGGATTCAGCGGCCGGCCCTCGAATGGGGCATCAAAGCTCGCGAACCTTTACGACATCAGCGGCGACTACAACTGGCGGCACGGAATTTCCATCGGGTTGTACTTCGGCTGGGCGCAGGGCGGGCAGGTGATCAAAGCGATTTACCCTGTGAACAGTAATGGAGCGCTGGGCTTTACGGAATTCAACTATCGGTTCTGACGACAGCGCTTCCGACGCCAGTGCGCGCTGGTTGGTTTACGCGTTGGCTGTTCGCGCGAGCTTCAGGTGCGGCCGCATCAGCTGCGGCGTCGCGCGTCCTCGCGGACGGGCCAACCTTGGCGTACCGTTGACATTGACTACGTCCTTCGCACCGTAGAAATTTTCCTTCTCGCAGGCTTTGCACCGTAAATTAAAAACCACCGGCTGGCTTTCGCCCACTGCTTCGGAAGCGCCGGCCTGGCGCGCCGCTATGGTCTTTTCAGCCCTGGCTGGCAGGGAAATTGGCTCACCACAGGCGCGACAATATACTCCAGAGTATTGCTGCGTTACGGTAGTTTGGGTCACGGGGCACCTCAATTCAAAGTCACTTTATTTAGGGTTGGAATACACATTATACAACTTCTATAAGTGCGAAAGTAGCTCCTTCCTGTGAATTCCACGACATACCTGTGAATTTTGTGGGGCGCGGGCAAATTTGCGACACTCTCTCAGTAACCGTATATTTATCAGTAGTTTATAGCATAACCCGCATGCGGCAGTGCCTCGCTATGAGCCGAAATTCGACAGAAATTCCACAGGCAGCCGCACCGGTTGCCGAACTAAATCCCGGCGTCGAATGGGCTGGTGAATTCGCCGGTCGCGCACCGCGGCCGGACGCATCTCGCGAACGAAAATTTAACTTCGACTTGGCTGAATTCGGGCGGTGGCGGAGGCGAAAGAGCCGTGGGAAGTTACATGAACTTTTATGGCTTGCTTGGCTCGGTCTTCGAGACATCGGTCCCTGCGACTAGCGGCGCCTGCGCCGGTATTTCGAAGCGAGCGGCAGGACCAAGCCGCTTCCCGCAGGGGATGAACGCCAGAATCCTGGAGCGGATTGCAGAAATTCCAAACCCGCGAGCATCTGGCCTCTTTCGCTGCGAATCAGGCGCGCCACGCGACAGGCGAGGTCCTGGTCCGTCTGCAGGTTGGTGAGAATCAATTTTTGGGAACGAACGACACGGGCGGAAATCGGTACCAGTCCGCCGCAGGCGCTTACGTTGATGGTTTCGGTGTTCTCGGAGAAGGGCTCGCCGTCCAGCTCGCCGTACACCTGCACGGGCAGGAATATCGGCAAACGCTGGGCCCGGCGTTGCTCGTCCAGCAAACCGATCACGTTCTTGCCTGCCGGTTGTCGAAATCGGCGGCCGCGCCTCCCCCCCATCCAGGAGAAAAACCTCGCCCAGTGCACACGCACCCCAAGAGAGATATGCTCCCATCCGAATTGGCCCGCAAGGATTTTCCATGGTGAGAGGTTACCCAGAGGTCACATCCAAGGGCGAAGAAATTTCGCCGCAGATGTCACGATAATTGCGCAGTTTGAAGCGCCACACGATTCGCCGAAACCTGAATGCGAATGAGTTGGCAGGCACTGGGCCGGCACATGCGGCCGCACTAGGCGAGCGCGAGATTCAGATTCTCGATGGCCTCGTCAATTTCCGCATTGTTCTTGTAGCCGACGGTGACGCAATCGACGCCGGCATTCTGGAAAGCGAAGCGCATCGCCGCCCGGCGGTCCTCACGATTGAACGTCCCCTCGCCAATCAGCTTCATGCTGATTACGCCCACGCCTTCTTTGCGCACCTGCTTGACGTGAGTGACCACTTCGGGAACGTTACCTAATCCGCTGGAGTTGTAATCCTCGGCGTCCATGCGCGTGCCCTTGTGATTCACGCGGATCATGGCGACGTCGAGCCATTTATTTCCGGGGACCTGGCGCAGGGCCGGAAGTCCGTGAACGGACGCGCCGTGACTTACGATCGCTTTCTTCGACTGCGCTTCGAGAATTCCATCCTGCCACTTGGCCGTGTCCACGGGCCAAGTCGCGGTGTGCTGCCAGTGCAGCAGCATAATGTCGAAATATTCGGTATTCGCGAGCTTGCGCAGCTCGTCGAATTTCTGTTGCGGATCTACGCCCGGCACGGTGGTGACTTTGGACATGAGGCGATAGTTTTCACGTGGAATGCCTTGCAGGGCCACGCCGAGCATCCTGTGCATGTCGCCGTAAGACTCAGCGGTCTCAAAGAAGCGAATGCCGCGATCGTAGGCGTAGCGCACGAGCTTGGTGAATCCTTCTTGTCCCAGGTCGCGTTGCACCAGACCGCTGATGCTGCCTGTGCCGAACGCGAGCCGTGTCACGTTCACTCCGGATTTTCCGAGTGTGATCCAATCGGTTGCCTTCTGGCGCGTCGCGCCGAGCGAGAGGCTTCCGGTGAAGGCAAGGGTGCCGGCGGCAAGCCCAGTTTTCAGGAATTCACGTCTGGTGTAGTGAGACATGGAAGCACCTCGAATGATGCGAGTGATAACGCAGGTGTAATGGAGCGGAGTTGATGCTTCGAGAGGGGGCGACAGAGTGTCGAAAGGCCATGACAAGACATGCTATTACGAAAGGTGAATCTTGGGTACCATGGAGAAAATGCGATAGTGGGCCAGTTTGACCAATGCTTTTTCAAAGAGGCTGATGGCTTGCGGTATTCGGTGGCGATTCACTTCATGCATAGCGATTTCTGCCCCGCTCACCAAATGCCATCGCGTGACACCAGCGATAGAAGCGGGCGTACCAGATCACGTGCGGACTCTCGAAGGAGTCGTGTCGCTGCTCAACAAGCGGGAGAAAATAGCCGCCTAGTCAGTGTTGCTTTCGCCTTTGATGCCGTCCAGCTTTAAGAAAGTTTCGAGCGGCTTTGTGGATTTCAGCGCTTTGCCGCGTTTCAGAGACTTCGGTGATTTCTTGCCTTTCTTCGGTGCCATCGGGATTCTCCTACTTAGGCCGTCGCCGTTCGGCGGGGCCGATGGACTATAAGCAAGCTGCCCGCCATTGTCCAGCGTGCAATAAGTTCCTTGAATTCTCGACCAAATTAGGCCGAAACGACTCCGAGGCGTTGAAAAGCTAAATTCTTCGTTGAATATTTCAATGTCCGCCGCACCGCCGCCGCACGGTTTCGTTCTGGTGGCGGATTAGGGATATAACGAGGCTCAGAGGTCGAGCGAAAATTGTTCGGAGCGCCGGAGATCGTGAGATTGAATCCCGGCGCCCCGATTATTTCGTTCTTTTATACAGCGCGAGCGACAACTGGCCCGATTGCGATGCCGCTACGCTGACGGATGCTTCAGGATGTCCGCCAGAGCTTGCAAGCGTTTCGCATCGGCCGGGCTCTTTGCCGAGCTGGCGCTTTGTTCGACGGACGGCGCCATGCTTTGCAGCTTCGCAACTTTGCCCTTGTTCATGTGCGAGCTCTCTGCGCTGTGGATTGCGGAGCGCAGAGCTGCGATGCGGTCTGCCGGCAAAGCCTGCGAGCGCTCCACCTGATCGAGGTACGCCTTGGCGACGACCAAGTTCGCAGGCCACTCGAGCTTCTGCTGATTCTGCACATTTAATGCGCCGACGTGGACCGTCTTGGCCGCGTCAATTTCGTTCTGGGTCAGGAATTGCGTCGGCGTAAGTTCGAAGACGTCCAGGCCGCGCGCGATTTCCGAGCCGTAGATGTTGCCGTTGTACCAGTAGGCTGACCATTCGCCGCCGAGCACGAGCATTTTCGGATCGATCGGCCCACGGTCGAAGTAGGCAATCTCAAAAGGATGCGTCGAGTCGGTGAAATCCATAACGGAGACGCCGCCCTGATACCAGGCCTGCACTTCGATATCGCGGCCGGGAACGGGGACGAGCGAGCCGTTGTGCGCGACGCAGTTTTCGGTGTCGGTCTGGGCGGCGGGGAGCTTGTAATAACTGGCGAAGGTCAACTTGTCGTCATGCAGATGGAAGATGGCGTCCGCGCCCCAGTGATTCGGATCGTTCGGACGGCAGCGCGCGCCGAGGCCACCGCCCCACTCGTCGGTGAAGACGACTTTGCTGCCGTCGTTCGAGAACGAAGCGGAGTGCCAGTAGGAATAGTTCGGGTCGTTGACGGCGTCAACGCGTTTCGGGTGAACCGGGTCTTTGATGTCGAGCAGAATGCCGTTGCCGGAACACGCTCCGGCCGCGAGACCAATCGCCGAATACACGGTGATGTCGTGGCACTGATTGGTGTCCTCAGCCTTCTCGACCGGCTTGGTCGCGTCTTTGCCGTGGCTGCCGCCGTTGTTCAGGCCGTTGATCGCGCCCGTCCGCGGGTCGATAAAGATGCGCGGGCTGGAGACGATCTTGGCATCCTGCGGTGCGGCGACCGGAACCTTGATTATATCGATGCGGAACAGCGCGGTGTTCGGGTCCTTATCGGGCGTTTCACCGGAACAGCCAGCGAGTTCTTCGGCTTGACGCACGAACGAGGTACCGGAAATGTAGATATAAACGTTGTCCTTATCGTTCGGATCTACTACCAGCGTGTGCGTGTGCGAACCGCGGCAGCTTTGCACAGCGGCGACTTGCTTGGGGTTCTTGATGTCTGAAATGTCGAAGATGCGCACGCCACGGAAACGGTCTTTTTGAGCGGCGGGCGGGTGGCGTTCCTTTTCGTGTCCTGCGGCTGGCGGAGGTTCCGGCGGAAAGCCTTGCGTGCCGCAATCGAGGCGGCCGTTGGGCATTTCGACGGACATGAACATGAGGTTTTTGTACACCGAGACATCGCCCTGGCCGCCGGGGCAGATCATTGAAGTCAGCAGCGCGGCGTGCGCGGGATTGGAAATGTCGTAGATATTCATGCCGTAAAAATTTCCCTGGAAAAGGTGGTCGCCTTCGAACGCCAAGTCCGAGTTCGAGAAAGCGAGCTCAGCGATGACGATCTGCAACGGCTTCGGAATCTTCATTCCGCCGCCGATGCCGAGCTGTTGAACGGTTTTCGCGACTTTCGGATCGTCGGGATCGGTGGTGCCCAGTTGAAACGCCTCGGGCTTCTTTAGCAGTTGCAGATGCTTCAGGCCCATGGATGTTTCACCGGCGTCATACAGGCCGGGGGTGAGCTTGTAGCGCGGATCGTTGACGTCGGAGCCGGTCATTCCAGCGGGCAGCGGTGGAGCGGGCGAAGGCGCAAAAGGGTTGCTGTCCTCGGCGTCCGGCGCCGGCGCTTTCGCGGCATCAGGAGCGGGCTGCTGCGCGGCTGGCGGAGGTGTGGACCCCTGCGCATGGACCCGGCTGACACCCGAAAATAAAATTAGCGCGGCTAGCGCTGCACGACAGGCAAGGCTGGGGAATCGGTTCATCGTTTCTCCTCTGGCGATTTTTTCTCTAGCATGGACTGCATAATCTTGATCTCGGCGCGCTGGGTGTTGTCCGCGTCCGTTGCGAAGTTGAAAATGTCGGCTTCCTGGCCGGCGCCCGCGGTGTCAAACAAATCCTTCACCATGATCAGTGCGCCATTGTGGTGCTGAATCATACCGACCAAGAACAAGTGATCGAAGTCGGCGCCTTTGGCGTTGCGCAGCGCCTCCATCTGTTCTGGCGTCAGCATGCCCGGCATAAGCGCCATCGGCTTGCCGGACGCGTCCATGCCGGACATGCCCGGCATCGCCATCGAAGTGGATTCGCCGCGAGCCGCCAGCCAGCGCTGCATGAACTTGATTTCATCGGACTGCGAGCTGCTGATTTTCGCGCCGAGTAAACGGATATCGTTGTTGTCTGTGTGCGAGGGGATCAGCGCCGTCATTTCCACGGCCTGCGAATGGTGCATGATCATGCCTTGCATGAACTCGACGTCTGCTTGCGAGCGCGCAGGCAGCGTGCCCGTGGTCGAGCGCGGAAGCGTCTTGCTGGGTTTGCCTGGCGCACCCGGCTGCACCACTACAGGTTGCGAAGCAGAAGCGGTTTGTTCTGCGCGCGACGGCGAACCCGACGCATTGACGGGAACGCTCGCGGCGATGAGCGCCGCGCCCAGCAGCAGCGCAGTTGCGCTTACAGCGCGGAGCGCGGGCTTGCAGCGAGCACGGTGAATCTTTTGCGTTAGTGCGTTGCTGAACATTTTCAATGCTCTCACGCTACAGGGCAGCGGCAAGTACCAGACACAGAAACGCAGCTCACGCCGAAAAGTTCCCGGGAATCTGCAGCGAGCCCGGGCAGGCGGGCGCAACTCCGGAAGCCGCACGCGTCCGCGCACTGAATTTCATTTGCTGCGTGTTTCGATGATGCCGTCCGATGGCGCAGATTGTGGAGTGAGTCCCAAAATGACGCCCGGATATTATATATGCCGCCGAGAACCAAACCCGATAAAGCAGGCGTGATAGCACTCTCCGCGCTTTCGCCGGGCCGCACCTTTCAATCGAGCGCAACGAGCCCGCCGGGAGCGGCGACGCCGGATTGGCAGGATAGACCAAAAGAGCGGGAGATAGCAATGCTTAGGGAGCTGCGTACTGGCGAGGTGGCCGTGCGATGGCAACCTCGCCGCTTGTCCGTTCGCCACCGGCGCGGCGGGTACTTTTGCCGCGCCGGCGCGCACGTATGTGTCACATCCCGGAGCCGATGTAGCCGTTTTCCGCAGTGACCAGGCCGGTGTTCGGCATTTCGGTTTTCACTTTCACTGGCTCAAGAGTGGGCTTCTTTGCGCTCTTAGCTATGAAGGTGAGCCCGTACTGGTTCTTCAGATTCCTGCTTATATCCCGCAAATACGGAGTGATGTCCACGGGAGCACCCAATCCCAGGTAGTAGGTTTCTCCGCCGGTTTTTTGCGACAGCACGTCGAGGCCAGTCTGTGCCAGATTCGTGCGGAAGAATCCACGGCCGGCGCGGCCTGCTCCCGGCGAGTAAATCGAATAGACGATGAATCCGCCTCGTTGCGCTCGGTCAAGAGCGGCTTCGAGGTAGGGGTTGGTGAATGGGTCATTGGAAAATCCCCCGCCGAGAGGATCAATCCCACTGGTGATCATCAGGATTTCGCGGCGATCCTTGGTTTCCGGCCATTTCTTCATTAGATCCGACAACGCGAGGTACGGGCTGGTGTAAGCCGCTCCGACTCCGAGCGGCAAGCGCAATGCCTTTTTGGCCAAGGTGTGGTCGGTGGACAGGTTTTGGCCCGTGAAGACCGTGCCGTTCCGCATATAGCCGACGCCGATAGCCGTCGTGGCCGGTTGCGCTTCGATGAATTCGTCAATGGTGCTGTACTGCAACGCGAGGCTGGATCTGGAAGTGTCGTCGATCAAAATGAAGAGCTGCAGGCCGGCGCGATCGCCCTGCAGCGGAACCCAGCTTGAGACCATATCCAGCTGGCCCTTCTGATACACCTTCACGTCATCCGCAGCCACCGCGGGAACTTGTGCGCCGCGGTGTGGCTTCACCGTGACCACCATGTGCACGGGCACGTTGGTGTCTGTGGAGGAGCTTGCTTGCTGAGCCGACGCCGGTGCAGAGATTACGCCGAGAAATAGACCGGACATCGCTGCTAGAGTTATGGAATATTTTGTCATCAATTTGCTGAGCTTTAGGTTTTGCATTCGTTTCATCCCTTCTCTCGGAATCCGAGAGTTTCAGCTGGCGTAGGCGTCGCGAGTGTCGCGGCATTGATTTCGCCAGCCAAGTAACATCTGTTCGCCTCTATCCATCATTTCGCCCCTATTAATGAGACGGCGCGAGAGGCAGGATGGATACCTATGGAAATGCCTATAACTCATTGTGTCTAAGCCACTTACTAGAAACTGGGTTTGAGCCGGACGATCTATTAGCGGTATTGTGTGGAACTGCGCATTCCGCGGCTCAGGATGAATGCGCGGTGCTTGGCCCGCGTCAACAACGGTGGTAGATTCGCGCCGCTTGCTGCGCGGTAGTTTAGCGATCGCCGCGCGCGCTCATTCTTGCAAGATTCCACTCCATCTCGCGAGGCACAAACACTTCCGCAGCAAACGGAGCCGCGGCCCACGCTTGCGGCGCGCTTGGGATTATTTGACGCGACGATGCTGGTGATGGGCGGCATCGTGGGCTCGGGGATTTTCATTAATCCTTATGTTGTGGCGGGGCTGGTGCACACACCCGCGCTGATTCTGGGCGCGTGGCTTGCGGGCGGGGCAATTGCGCTGGCTGGCGCTTTCATTTACGCCGAGCTGGCAGATCGCATGCCGAAAGTCGGCGGGCAGTACGCTTACATTCGCGAGGCCTACCATCCGCTGCTGGGATTTTTGTACGGATGGAGCTGCTTGCTGGTGATTCACGCGGGTGGCAGCGCTGCGGTGGCGGTGACGTTTGCGAAATACTTCAGCGTGTTTTCGCACGGCGCGGTTCCGGAAAAATTCGTGGCGGTGGCGGTGGTTTTGGTTTTTACGGTTGTGAATTGCCTGGGCGTGCGGGCTGGGGGTGGCGTACAGAGCGTCTTCATGCTGCTGCGCATTGTGGCGATTGCGATGATTGTTGTGTGCGGCGCGCGGCTGGTCTTCTGGCCGGTGGGGTGGCCGATCGGGTGGCCGCCGCCGAACGCCGTGCATACGGCATGGTTTCCGCTGGTGGATCGGCCGCTGTCGTTTGATTTGCTGACGGTCTTCGGCGCGACGATGATTCCGGTGCTCTTCGCTTACGGCGGCTTTCAAACTTCGAACTACGTGGCAGGGGAAATTCGCGAGCCGCGCAAAAACTTGCCGAAAGCGCTGCTGCTAGGCGTGATTGGCGTAATCGTCCTGTATGTTTCCGCGAATTTCATTTACGTGCAGGCGCTATCTCCCGCTGGCCTCGCTGGCACTGCCACTCCGGCGTCGGCGGTGATGAGCCGGGCGCTGGGTTCGTTGGGAGGATCGTTGATCGCCATAGCGATAGCGATTTCAACGCTGGGCTTTTTGAGCCAGGCGATGCTCAGTTATCCGCGCGTGGCATTTGCGATGGCTGAGGACGGCGTGCTGCCGAGCGTCTTTGCGCGGCTGGGTGCGCGCAACCGGGCGCCGGTTGCGGCGATTGCACTGTTGGGCGCATTGATCGGCGCCACCGTGCTGCTGGGCACGTACGAGCAAATCCTCAGCTATGTGGTGGTGATGGATTGGCTTTTTTTCGGTTTGTCCGCTAGCTGTCTTTTTGTCTTTCGCGCGCGCGATGCTAAGCGCGGCGGCGGCGCTGCGCGGGAACCGGGATACCGCGTCCCGGGGCATCCCTGGACGACTGGCGTTTTCGTTGCCGTTGCGTGGTTGGTCGTAGTCAACACGATCTATAAATATCCTCGCAATGCAGGCATCGCTCTGTGTATTCTTTTCGCTGGGGTCCCCGTTTATTTCCTGTTTCGCGGCCGCGCAGGGCGTCCGCCCGGTTCCAAATAAGCTTCAAATGAGTTGAGTCCAGCGAATGAGCCCACAACGGCGAGAAATTCGTTCCGGCTATATTGAATGGGCGAAGTTGCGCTCGAAGGCCCGTTACAATCTGGCAATGAGCGACGTGGAGCATTTTCCGCTGGCGAATCTGCACCCGCAGCTTGCCGATCTGGAGATCTCCGGGGCAGACGGTTACGGGTATCCGCCGCTGCTGCAGAAACTTTCGGCGAAGTCCGGCGTGCCCGTGGAATGTATTGTGCAAGCGCAGGGCACCTCGATGGCGAACCATTTGGCCATGGCCGCGCTGGTGGAACCCGGCGACGAAGTTTTGATCGAAGAGCCTACGTACGGAGCAATTCTTTCCACGGCGGAATATCTGGGCGCGAAGATCCGGCGCTTCCCGCGCAAATTCGAATCGGGATTTCAACTGGATCCGCGCGAGGTGGAACGCAGCATTTCGGCGCGCACGCGGCTGATCGTGATCACCAACCTGCACAATCCGAGCGGGGTGCGCACGATTGATTCCAAGCTGCGCATGGTGGGAGAAATCGCGCGCAGCATGGGCGCGCACGTGCTGGTGGACGAGGTGTACCTGGAAGCTTGCTTCGATTCGCCGTGGCAGACGGCGTACTTGCTGGGAACGAATTTCGTCACTACCAGCAGCCTGACGAAAGCTTATGGATTATCGGGATTGCGCTGCGGCTGGATTTTTGCGGCGAAACCGCTCGCAGAGCGCATGTGGCGGCTGAACGATCTGTTCGGAGTGATGGCGCCGCATCCCATCGAACTGCTGAGCGTGCTGGCGTTCGAGCGTCTGCGGGAGATTACGGCGCGCGCGAAACAGGTGTTGGCAACCAATCGCGCGCTGCTGAAGGAATTTTTCAAGAGCCGCCGGGATCTGCTGGCGATCTGGCCGGAAGCGGGAACGGTCGCCTTTCCGCAGCTCAACAGCGGCCATGCCGACGCTTTCTGCCAGTTGCTGCGCGAGAAATACGAAACCAGCGTGGTGCCCGGCCGCTTTTTTGAGATGCCGGAACACTTTCGCATCGGCGTGGGCGGGAAGACGGAGGACGTGCGCGAAGGGCTGGCGCGCATCGGCGCAGCGCTGGACGAACTGGCCGCGGCAGGCTAGCGTTGCGCGGTGCTGCTCTTCACTTTCGCCGACGCTTTTTTGCGCGGGAGAATGATGTCCACCAGGGCGCGCGCCGCGGCGGTGAGCGGGCGATCTTGCCGGTACACTAAATAAAGTTTCCTCTCTACCTTCATCTGCTTGATTCGCAATTCCCGCAGATCTCCGCGCGCCAGCTCGCCTTCGACGCACATGCGCGGCACGATGGCCACGCCTTTTTTCATTTCCACGAAGCGCTTGATGCTCTCGATAGTGGGCAGCTCTACTTCCATGCGCAGCGGCACTTTATGCTTTGCGAACAATTGGACCACGCGATGGCGGTAGGGCGATTCCACGATGTGCGCGACGAAAGTCTCCTTGCCCAGCGCGGTAATGTCCACTTCCTTGCGCTTCGCCAGATGATGGCCGGGCCACACGACCAGCACCAACGCGTCGCGATAGAATTCCGCGGTGGTAAGCTCGCGTTCTTCCGGCATGTATGAGATCACGCCGATATCCAGCTGATGATTCAGCAGTTCGCGCGGGACTTCGCGCGAGAACACGCGGTGCACGCGGATATGAATGCCGGGATGCAGGCGCCGGTAATGTTCGAGCGCCGGCAGAAGGGCGTGAATGGAGCTTTCATTCACTCCCAGAGACAATTGGCCGCGCTCGAGGCCGCGCAGTTCCTGCAGCCCCTTGCGAATCTCCTCGCGCATGTTCAACATTCGCGCGGAATATTCCAGCAGCAGCGTGCCCGCGTCGGTGAGCGTGCGGGCACCGGAACCGCGCACGAACAGCGGCTGGCCCACCCAGTCCTCAAGCTTGCGCATGGCGATGCTGATCGCCGGTTGGGTTCGAAACAGTTTCACCGCCGCGCGCGAGTAGCTGCGCTCGCTCGCCACCATTTGAAACATCTGCAATGCCGCCAGGTCCATGCCACCGGCCTCCCGGGCAGCCTCTTGTATAAGAGAGATTTATCCTACATGCAAGAATTATAAATTGGACTCCTCGCGCCGCACACGAAACACTGGTATGGTCTGAAGGAGTCTGCATGGAACACGTCCACATTTTTGACACGACGCTGCGCGATGGCGAGCAGTCCCCCGGCTTCTCCATGAATACGGAAGAGAAGCTGCAGTTGGCGCGCCAACTGGAGCAGCTAGGCGTGGACGTGATCGAAGCGGGCTTCCCGATTTCGTCACCCGGCGACCTGGAAGCAGTACGCGCCGTGGCCGCGGAGATCAAAGATTGCCGCGTGGCTGCGCTGGCCCGCGCGCGACAGGAAGACGTGGATGCGGCGCTGCGCGGCATCGAACCCGCCGCAAAGCCGCGGTTGCACATTTTTCTGGCTACTTCGGATTTGCATCTGAAACACAAATTGCGCATTTCACGCGGCGAGGCGCGGGCGCAGATCTCGAAGGCCGTAGCCTATGGCTGCAGGCATTGCGACGACGTGGAATTCTCCGCCGAAGACGCCAGCCGCACCGATCTGGATTTTCTGTTTGAGGCCATCGAAGCGGCGGCCGCGGCCGGTGCGAACATCATCAATCTTCCGGATACCGTCGGCTACACGACGCCTGATGAATATGGCGATATGTTCCGCGCGGCGCGTAAGCGTCTCGCTGCGTATCCCAAAATTATCTTCAGCGCACATTGCCACAACGACCTGGGCTTGGCGGTGGCGAATTCACTAGCAGCCATCGCCGCGGGCGCGCGGCAGGTGGAATGCACCATTAACGGCATTGGCGAACGCGCGGGAAACGCTTCGCTGGAAGAGATTGCGGTGGCTTTACAGGTGCGCAAAAGCCACTTCGGGGTGCGCACGAATATTTCGCTGGAGAAAATTTACTCCACCAGCCGCATGCTTTCCGCCATCACGAGCATTAACGTGCCGCCGAATAAGGCAGTAGTGGGCGCGAACGCTTTCGCGCACGAGGCCGGGATTCATCAGGATGGCATCCTAAAAAATCCGCTGACTTACGAAATTATTTTGCCGGAAAAGGTGGGGGTTCCGGCGCGCCGCATGGTTCTGGGAAAACATTCCGGACGCAATGCGTTGCGCGCTCGCCTGGAGGAGCTGGGTTACACGACCAGCGACGCGGAACTCGCCGAGTGCTACGGGATGGTGACGGCGCGCGCCGACGCGGCGAAACAAGTGACCGATCGCGACCTGCTTTCGATCATTCACAAGGTGCGCCGCGCGCGCACGCATCCGCCTGCGCGACAAACAGCAGCCGCGGGACTGGCGCGCTAGAGAATTTTAGTCAATAAGGGAGAACACAGACATGTCTGGAGTGAGGAAGACCATCGCCGTGCTACCGGGCGATGGAATCGGGCCCGAAGTAACGCATGCCGCGGTACAGATCCTGCAAGACTGCGCGAAATCGTTCGAACACAAATTTGAGTTTCGCGAATTCGCTTTTGGCGGAGCCGCCATCGAGCGCTTTGGCTCGCCGCTGCCTGCCGAGACGCTGGCCGGCTGCCGCTCGGCCGACGCGATTCTGCTGGGCGCGATCGGCGGGCCGCAGTGGGATGGTTTGGCGCTCGATAAGCGCCCGGAAGCTGGCTTGCTGGGCCTGCGCAAGGCGCTGGGCCTGTACATTAATATGCGGCCGATCCGGCTGCGTCCGGCGCTGAGCGCCATTTCGCCGTTGCGACGCGAGCGCATTGACGATTGTGATTTCGAAATTGTTCGCGAACTGGCAGGCGATATTTATTTTGGCGAGCATTCACTGACTGGAGAGGGAGACGGCGCGCGCGCGCGGGACGTTGCCGAATATAGCGCAGCGGAAATCGAGCGCGTGGCGCGCTATGCCTTCGAGCGAGCTGCTGGGCGCAATCGCCGCGTGACCAGTGTGGATAAGGCCAACGTGCTGGCGACTTCAGCGCTGTGGCGGCAAACGGTGACGCGCATTGCGCGCGATTATCCCGAAGTTACGCTCGAACATCTGTACGTGGATAATGCCGCGATGCAGCTGGTGCTGCGCCCCGCGCAATTCGACGTGATCCTGACGGGAAATCTTTTCGGCGACATCCTCAGCGACGAGGCGGCGGCGCTGGCCGGTTCGATCGGGCTGATTCCTTCGCTCAGCCGCGGCCGCGACGGCCAAACCGCGTTGTACGAACCGATTCACGGCTCCGCGCCGTCGCTTGCCGGCAAAGATATTGCATGCCCGCTGGGTGCAATCTTTTCCGCGGTGCTGCTGCTGCGCGAATCTTTTGGTTTGGAGATCGAAGCGCAGTGGATTGAAGCGGGGATTGACCGCGTGCTGGATCACGGGTTCCGGACGATTGATATCGCGGAGATCGGCGGGCGCGTGTTGCGCAGCTCTGAATTCACGGAGCATATTCGCGCGGAGTTGCACGATGCGCTGGTACATTCGGAGCGTTACGGCTGGGGAGTGTAGCGAGCTCGCGTGGCGGGAGCCGTGAACCTCGCACCGCGTTGTTGCTTTACGTTCTGCGCAGGACCAGGCAGCCCGCAATCATGTCGTGCAGCGCTTGCTTCTTTTCAGTGAACCCCGCCATGGCGTAACCGATTCCCAACGGGATCAGCCCAGTGATGATCTTTGCGAAGTATCTTCCGGTGGCGTGGCCGAAACCGATGGGCCGCCCTTGCGAGTCGGTTACGATCAACCCCAGCGCCATTTTCCCAAGCGTTCCTTGATGCTGGGAGCTTTCCATTCCGGCGTTGTAAAGCCACACAAGCAGGATGGACGCGAGGACGAGTAAAAAGATTGCCGAGATTAGTGCCCCAGGCATCTGGAAGTTTTCCCCGTTCATGCCTTCGACCATCGAACGCAGAGACCCCACGCCAACCATCGCCACGGCGACCAGCGCCAAAATTGCGATGCCGATGCCTAGTAGCAGATCGTCAATCAAGTGCGCTACGACACGCAGCCAAAATCCGGCATACGGAGATGGAAGAATGGTAGCGAGAACGGCCGGAGGATAGGAAGGCGGCAAACCCGGAGCCGGGCGTGCAGGTACCGGCGCGATCGTCGCCGCGCCCGCAGTGGGTTGGCCGCAGGCGCTGCAAAATGCCGCGCCGTCGGTGACGTTGGTCCCACACTTTGAACAGAACATTGTGCTCCCTCGATTTAATTACCCCACCGGACCTGCGATTGTTCCTACAATTTGCGGATGACCAGCGTGCCGGCCAGAATATCGTGCAGCGCCTGTTTCTTCTCGGTGAACCCCGCCATGAGGTAACCGATGCCGAGGATGATGGCGGAGATGATTTTCGCAAAGAACCGGCCGGTGGCGCGGCCGAAGCTGATGCGGTGCCCGTCGAGGTCCGTGACTTCCAGCCCCAGCGCTTTCTTGCCCAGCGTCCCCTGCCATGCGGAACTTTCCAGCAGCGAGTAGTAGAGCCAGTGGAGAACCGTGCGAAGCAGCGCGAGCCGTAGCAAGGCGTGGATCATTGGGAAAACAGCTTGCGGGTCCGGCGGGCGCCCCGTCATCATTCCGCGCATGCCCATGCCCGTGGAAGCGGCAAACGGAAGAAACAAAATCATCGAAACGAAATAAAGGAGAAGACCGTCAATGAGGAGGGCCACGAAGCGCAGCCAAAATCCCGCGTAAGCCACGGGACGCGCTGCCGGAACTTGCGAATATGCTTGTGCGGGCGGTGCGTAAACTGTGCCTCCCGGCGGCACTGGGGCCGCTGACGCCGGGACGGCCGCTGCTTGCCCAACGGAAAATCCCACCATCGGTTGCCCGCACGCGCTACAGAACGCAATACCGTCCGCAACAGAAGCCCCGCATTTTGAACAGTACATCGCGCCTCCACGCAGCCGCGTTCTGGCCGCGCATCCGAGAACATTGCTGCGCATCGTATCCAAGCGGCGAGCAGCGGGTCAATGCAAATCGTTTCGCAACCCGCGGCGAAGTTCCATGAATGCAACGTGTTGCTCGACGTCCGTTGCGAGTCTGGCGCGACCTCGCTTAAACTCATAACCTGCGATTTTGGCGAAGGAGAACATATGCGCATCCAGCTTTCGAGTGTGGGCAAGGTTTTTTGCGGCGCGCTCGCGGCCGCGGCGTTGTTTGCTGGTGGGTATGTAGCCGGGCAGAACCGCTTCGGGCAGCCGAAGACGATTCTGCACGTCGTCGAACTGAAATGGAGCCCCGCAGCGAGCGACGCCGAAAAGCAGCAAGCCATTGACGGCATTAAAGACATGGCCGCCAAAATTCCGGGGATCAAGAATATCTGGATCAAAGGCGAGCGAATGCAGCCGCGCGATTTCAACGCGGCGTACGCCATCGAATTTCGCGATCGCGCCGCGGCGGACGCTTACGCCGAAAGCCCCGCGCATGCCGCATGGGAAGCGCAGTACGTGCCGCTGCGCGCCGCGAGCATCTCGATTCAAGTGACGAATCCCTAGCGGCCGCGCTGTTGTATGCGGCGTAGTATGCGCGCAACCCCCAAACCGCGAACTCCGCACCTCTGAAAAATCGCCACGCGAGCAAGCTCCGAGCAAATCGCCAATCTGCTTGCGTACGGCGCAGAAACCTCTATCTCCCGCGGCACGGCGGTGCTAGGCTTCGCCTGCCGCAGCGCGCCAAAACGCGTTCGGAGCTTTTACTACTCAGGCATTTTCCCACGGCTCAAGAATCCAACGGCAGGAGGCGACCACAGCCATGAAGAAACTGCTACTCGCGATTGTTGCTGCGTATATCGTGCTGATGCTCACGAATTATCTGGTGCACCAGGTTTGGCTGATGAGTGATTACGCGGCGATTCCCGCGAGCCATCGCTCCGCGGAGGGGATCATGCACCGCTTCTGGGCCATGGCTGTGGGCCAATTTATATTTGCGGCGCTATTTGTTTACATCTACAGGCGCGGCGCGGAGAAAAAGCTGTGGCTCGTGCAGGGCATTCGCTACGGCATCCTTGTCGCCCTGTTTATAGTGGTTCCTACGGCGCTCAGTGAGTATGTCGTGTATATCGTGCCCTACCAGCTGGTGATCAAGTGGATGATTGCCGGCGGAATTCAGATGATCATCCTCGGGCTGCTTGTCGCGGGCATCTGCGGCGAATCGGCCGCTTAGAATCGCTCGCAATCGCGCAGCAGTTATTTTCGTGCGTCCGTTTGCGGAGTGGGGCGAAGGTCGGAGATACCCATCGCTTTGCGCATTTGACGATCCATCGCGCGGTCGGAAAGCAAGCGGCGGAACAAGATGCCGAGTTTCGCTTCGCGGGTTACGGGGTAGCGTGTTCTCGGGGGATCGTCTTCAGCCGCGCGCAGAATCACCCGCGCGCAATCCTCCGGCGTGTAGCGCGACGACTTCGTTGTCTTGCCCCACGACTTTAGAAATCCATGATACACCGATTTGTATGGGCTCTGTTCCGCGCCCTTGGCATAGGCCGATGATAGCTCGCCAGCGTTGCGGTTCATGCTGGTGGGGATGTAGCCCGGCTCAATCAGCACCACTTGAATTCCGAAGGGATAGACTTCCAGTCGCATCGCGTCGCTCACTGCTTCCACGGCGTGCTTGCTCGAACTGTAGGGTCCGAACAGCGGCGAGGCTAGCTTGCCGGCGATCGAGCTCATATTGATGATGCGTCCGCTGAGTTTCCGCCGCATTCCCGGCAGCACGCGCTGCGACATGCGCACGAGACCGAAGAAATTGGTTTCGAACTGTTTGCGTAAATCCGCGAGCGTGATTTCCTCCATCACTGCCGCGATGGCGATGCCTGCATTGTTCACCAGCACGTCCACTGTTCCGGCGCTCTTCTCGATTTGCGTCACCGCACGGTCCACTGAGGCGTCGTCGCAAACTTCCAATTCCATCGCGGTCAGCTGCAGTTTGCGCTCGCTTGCGAATTGCTGCAGCGCGGCGATACGTTCGATGTTGCGCCCGCCGGCGAAGACGCGAAAGCCGTGCTCGGCAAGCATCACGGCCATAGCACGGCCCAGACCGTCCGTCCCACCGCTGACCAGCGCGATTCGGCCATTGCCCTGTTGCGTCTTCGGCGTCACTGCATTCCCCCTAGCTCGGTGAGAACATATCGCAGAAAGCCGCCGCTGGCGAGAAGGTCTACAGTACGCACGGTATTGATTCTGTTACGCGGCCGTGGAAAATTGAAGCAGGAGGGTAGTGCATGATTAAAAAAGTGAAGGACGGTTACAAAGTGGTGTCCGAGAAGAAGGGCAAAAATCTCGGAGGCCCGTACAAGACGCGCGAGGAAGCCGAAAAGCGCCTACGCCAGGTGGAGTTCTTCAAGCACAACAAAGGCTAAGCAGAACACACCCAGCCCGCATTCTTCGCGCGTCCGGAATATCCACAGTCACGGGTGAAATCCACAGAAGAACGCTGTAAAAATAATTCATAAACACTTGACGAAATTTCTAAACTTGCTATACTCCCCTGATGCGAGCACAGGCCTGCAAAGGCGTGGGCTTCGCAGACGAACCGGTTTCCGCCTTCTAAATCAGAGGTGAGTTTGGATACAAACACCGGGTAGAAAGAATTCGAGCATCGAGCACGTCCGCCCTAGAGGCCGGTAGTATGGCCCGCAGGATCGGCGGATCCGCCCGGCGCTCGACGCCGGGTTTTTTATTGCAAAAAACAGTTTTCGCGGCAGCGGCTCCAAACCGCTGACGCGCTCCCCCGGGAGGGGAGACAATCCAGTCGGAAGTTATTGACAGGATTGAAGTTCTTTGACAACTGAAGGAAGCTGGCACTACGTTATGCGAGTTTCAAGTCTCGTATGGCGTAGTAAACCGCAAATATTTGCTCGAGAGTAGCGCAATGTGGAAAGGCGAATTTACTCCACGCGCGGTGTCGGACTTCTGCATGAGTGATCATCCAGAGGCCGGCGATGGCGACGTGTTGGGTAAGTTTTATGGTTAAGCTACTAAGGGCGTACGGTGGATGCCTTGGCGCCAACAGACGAAGAAGGACGTGGCAAGCTGCGATAAGCCTCGGGGAGCCGCAAGCAGGCTTTGATCCGGGGATTTCCGAATGGGGAAACCCATCCTGGTAAAACCAGGTTACGGCCGACTGAATACATAGGTCGGTGCGAGTCAACCCAGGGAAGTGAACCATCTCAGTACCTGGAGGAAAATAAATCAACGAGATTCCGAAAGTAGCGGCGAGCGAAATCGGAACAGCCCAAACCGGGGTATTTATACCCCGGGGTTGTAGGATCCCATAAGTAGAGTTACCAATCCGGAGGCTAGGTGAACTTGCTGGAAAGCAGGGTCAAAGAGGGTGAAAACCCCGTAGCCGAAAGCTTACCGGACTCGAAGGGATATCCTGAGTACCACGGGGCACGAGAAACCCAGTGGGAATCCGGGGAGACCACTCTCCAAGGCTAAATACTCGTTGGCGACCGATAGTGAACTAGTACCGTGAGGGAAAGGCGAAAAGAACCCCTGCTAGGGGAGTGAAATAGAACCTGAAACCGTATGCTTACAAGCAGTCAGAGGGCTATGCCGTGTCTTCGGATACGGAAATGCCTGATGGCGTGCCTCTTGCTTAATGAGCCGGCTAGTTATTCTCACACGCAAGGTTAAGCGAAAGCGAGCCGTAGCGAAAGCGAGTCCGAATAGGGCGCTCAGTGTGTGGGAATAGACGCGAAGCGGGATGATCTACCCTTGGCCAGGTTGAAGGTCGCTTAACCGCGACTGGAGGACCGAACCGGTGTGAGTTGAAAATCGCTCGGATGAGCTGAGGGTAGGGGTGAAAGGCTAATCAAATTCCGTGATAGCTCGTTCTCCCCGAAATGCCTTTAGGGGCAGCCTCGTATGATTTGCCACGGTGGTAGAGCACTGAATGGACTAGGGTCCCATCCAGGATACCGAATCCAATCAAACTCCGAATGCCGTGTACAACAGTACGGGAGTGAGACTACGGGGGATAAGCTCCGTGGTCGAGAGGGAAAGAACCCAGAACGCCAGCTAAGGTCCCCAACTGTAGACTAAGTGGGAAAGGACGTGTGAGCGCACAGACAGCCAGGAGGTTGGCTTAGAAGCAGCCATCCTTTAAAGAAAGCGTAACAGCTCACTGGTCAAGTGTTCACGCACCGACAATCCAACGGGGCTAAGTCTACGACCGAAGCTGCGTAATTGACGATTTCTACGGAAATCGTCATTTGGTAGGGGAGCATTCTGTTGAGTTCGACGGTAGATCGAGAGAACTACTTGACGCAACGGAAGAGACTCTGCCGGCATAAGTAGCGATAAACACGATGAGAACTCGTGTCGCCGAAAGTCTAAGGTTTCCTGAGGAAGGTTAATCCGCTCAGGGTTAGGCGGGTCCTAAGGTGAGGCCGAGAGGCGTAACTGATGGACAACAGGTCAACATTCCTGTCCCGCCATTTGAACGTTATACGATGGGGTGACGCAGAAGGATATGGGAGTCGGGTGATGGATGTCCCGATGTCTCGGTGTAAGCCGGATCTCGCAGGAAAATCCACGAGGTCATTCAACGGTCAGACCGGGTCCGAGGCCACACGGCCACAAAGTCTCTGATTTCACGCTGCCAGGAAAAACCTCTAAGGAGTTCAGATGGTGCCCGTACCTCAAACCGACACAGGTAGACAAGGTGAATATCCACAGGCGCTCGAGAGAACGCTGGCTCAGGAACTAGGCACATTAGCCCCGTAACTTCGGGAGAAGGGGTGCCCCGCTAGGGTTTATAGCCCGAGGGGGCCGCAGTGAAATGCGTTCGGCGACTGTTTAACAAAAACACAGCTCTCTGCTAAGTCGAATACGACGTATAGGGGGTGACGCCTGCCCGGTGCCGGAAGGTTAAAGGGAGGGCTTAGCTGCCGCAAGGTAGCGAAGGCCTGATCTGAAGCCCCGGTGAACGGCGGCCGTAACTATAACGGTCCTAAGGTAGCGAAATTCCTTGTCGGGTAAGTTCCGACCTGCACGAATGGCGTACCGATCGAACGACTGTCTTGG